>ERZ779842.75-NODE-75-length-123482-cov-8.629036_pt1 | contig 123482 bp, 111 predicted proteins | sample MGYA00511095_ERZ779842 | MGnify/ENA primary metagenome ERZ779842 (study PRJEB29588, sample SAMEA2154036) | human gut metagenome | biome: human gut; feature: human-associated habitat; material: faeces | place: Denmark | collected 2008/2010 ... | reverse complement strand
GGAGCTCCGATCGAAGTGATCCGTCAGTACATCGAGACACAGGGGGAGAAAAAACATGAACGTAGTATACCGGTTTCGGATCTATCCCAATAAAATACAGCAGGAACTGTTTGCAAAAACATTTGGATGTGTCAGGTTTGTATATAACCGGATGCTGGCAGAAAAGAAGGAATGCTATGAAAAGACCGGAAAAAACCTGAAGGTCACTCCGGCAAAATATAAGGCAGAATTTCCATGGCTAAAAGAAGTGGACAGCCTTGCTCTGTGCAATGCCCAGCTGCATCTGCAGACTGCTTATAAAAACTTTTTCCGGGATCCATCGTTTGGATTTCCAAAATTCAAGTCAAAAAAGAATCCTGTTAAAAGCTATACCACAAACAGTGTCAATGGAAATATCCTGTTAAAAGATGGGAAGCTGAAGCTCCCAAAGGCAGGCTGGATCCGGATCCGGCAGCATCGTAAGATCCGGGAAGATGCCTGCCTGAAAGGTGCATCCGTCTGTCTGGAAGCTGATGGGCGGTATTATGTTTCTCTTCTGTATTTTTGTGAAGAAAAGCCAGTGGAAATAAGGAACACAAGGCAGGCCGTCGGACTCGACTTTTCCATGAAAGAACTATATGTAGATTCCAATGGAAAACATGCAGGTTATCCGCACTATTTCAGAAACAGCGAGGAAAAACTGGCGAAAGCGCAGAGAAAACTGAGTCATTGCCGGAAGGGGAGCAATCGTTACAAAAAACAACAGAAAAAAGTGGCGCGGATCCATACGCATATCGCTCACCAGAGAAAAGATTATCTGCATAAAGAATCAAGAAAGATAACCAATTTCTATGATATCGTATGTATCGAAGATCTGGATCTGAAGACGATGAGCGGGGAACATCATTTTGGAAAAAGTGTTCATGACAACGGCTGGAGAATGTTCACAGATTTTTTGCAGTATAAACTGGAACGGGAAGGGAAGAAGCTTGTCCGCATCGACCGCTGGTATCCCAGTTCCAGAACATGCAGTTGTTGTGGAAAAATAAAACATGATCTGAAACTGGAAGAGCGGGTATATCTTTGTAACTGCGGAAACCGGATGGACCGTGATGAAAATGCGGCGATTAATATCTGCCGGGAGGGCCTGAGAATATCCGGGATCATATTAGAAAAAAGCGAAAAAGCATCATAAAAGGATATCAGCCAAAAAGAACCGTGGGACACACGGGGATCGCTCGTGAATGCTTTGCCCAACGGGGCAATCGAACGAGAAGCCCCCACTTCAAGCGTGAGCTAAGTGGTGGGAGTATGTCACATATGGCTTTGTTTGGAAAAACAGCATCCCAATGGAGAAGCGAAAAAGGGATAAAAGGGAAGACTCCCAATATCAGAGATGTTGCTTCTGCGGAAGAATTGGTCGTGCTTATCAATCTGGAAGATACAAACGCCGATCTGATAAGACAGGAAGTTCCTAAAATCGAGCGACTGAAGATATTGAGGGAAAAGGCATACAGACAATTAGAACTTTTGAGGAAGAATCAAGATACGATGGAAGCATTGAAGAAAAATCTTATTGAAGATACGGAAACAAACAGTTGATTTTTTGGGGCAAAGTTGCTTTTAATTTGCATCGGAACATATTGCTATTATCCACAGTTGCTTAAGCAAGTTTTATCAACAGCGATAATAAAATGATAACATTAGCTTATATAGGCAGAATAGAAAAATCTTTTAAGGAAAAACAGAGCGGAGGTGAAACGTGTGGTATTGACGGAATATAACGAAGAATTGCATTTGAAGAATGTGAGGGAATGTGGATATGAGGAAGGACGTATACGAGAACAAATGGAATTGGTCATTAAAAAAGTTCGGAAAGGTCAGTCGCTGGAACAGATTGCGGATGCCCTCGAGAAAACGGAAGATCAGCTGAAAGAGATATATAATGCAGTCGTGAAAGCTGCGCCGGATTATGATGCAGAGAAAATCTGGGAAGAATTAAAAACAAAATAAGATGTAAAATATATGTTTTGCATACAAGGATGAGATATGTGCAGGGCATACAGAACAACCATAAAAGACCAGTGAATATTCTGAACAGATTGGAAAGAACACTGTTCTTTTGCGCCAGTAAAGAAATAATAACAAAAAAATGTTGTTGAAAAGAGAATATTATATTGTTTTATTTTAAGAACATGCCATGATAGAATGAATTTGTACATAAAAACAATAGTTTTGAAACCGGTTCTGTACAGATTAAACAAAAAACTATATGTCATGTTACTAGGGTCAAAAGGTCGGAAATTCACTGCAGTCTTGCTCAAATGAGGATTCCTGAACTCCTGACTCACTAAAACAATATAAGGGGGTACATCCATGAACTCTATGGTTATCGCATTGCTGATCCTTGCAGCTACGATCGCGCTTTTTATCTGGGAGCCGATCCCGATCGTGGTAACTGCGATCGGCGCATCAATTCTGTACGCGTATACCGGAATTATTGAAGTCAATACGATCTTCAGCGGTTACAACAGTACAACGATCGTTCTTCTGGCAGCCATGATGGTTGTCGGCGCATCCTTGTTCCACACTGGTGTGACAGATATCATCGGTGAAAAGATGGTGAAGATCACCGGAAAAAGTGAAAGAAACATTATCCTTGTAACATTGATCGTTTCCTGCCTGTTAAGTGCAGTTTGCAGCAACATCGGTGTCATGGTTGCCATGGCTCCGCTCGTGACTGCAATGTGCATTTCCGCGGGGATCGGACCGTCCAAAGCGCTTCTCGGACTTCTGTTCGGTGCACAGTTTGGCGGCTTTGTGACACTTGTCGGCGTAGGTTCCAACGCATCGGCAGCAGGTGTCATGCAGGAACTCGGATATGAGCCGTTTGGATTTTTTGCGATCACACCGTTTGGTATCGGAATCTGTATTCTTGGTGTGTTATATTACACATTTATCGGAATGAAGATGATCCCGGATACCGGATATGTGCCGGAGTTCGCACAGGCGGAAAAGAAAGAATTCAATAAGAAAAACGCAGCAATCTGCGTGATCACGATGATCGCCGTTCTCGTGGTGATTGCATCCGGATCCAAGACTTTCCCGATGCACATCGCAGCAGTCGTAGGCGCTCTGATCATTGTCGGAAGCGGCTGCATGACAGTCAAAGACGCGATCAAGGCGATAGACTGGAACTGCCTGATCCTGGTCGGCGCGCTCAGCGCGATCTCCGCAGGTGTAAAGAACTGCGGTGCTGGTGATGCGGTAGCGAACATCATCATCAACATCCTCGGTGATAACCCGAGCCCGTTTATGATCAGCACCGTGATCTTTATCGCTGCATCGATCCTGACACAGGTAATGTCCAACATCCCGACGATCCTGATCTTTATGCCGATCGGTCTCTCCATCGCAGAGAAGATCGGAGTAAGCCCGTATCCGATCGCGATGATCATCACTCTTGCAGGTGCGGCATCCTACGCAACTCCGTTTGCAGCACCGCAGAACATGATGACGGTCGGCTGGACAAAGTACAAATTCCTCGACTTTGTAAAGATCGGTATCCCGATGGTCATTCTTACGTATATTGTTGTTGTTGCTCTGATCCCGGTATTCCTTCCGTATCATTAGGAATCGGAAACCATGTACTGCCGGATGCGTGATCCGTGTCCGGCAGAAAGAAGGAGTTTTGTGCTATGGAAGATATCCTGAAAGGTGCATATGATATGCACATTCATACTTCTCCGGACGTGAGTCCGAGAAAGTCAACAGATATTGAAATAGCAGAAGAATGGAAGACGGCCGGAATGAAAGGCGGAGTGGTAAAATGCCACTTCGCTGACACGACTGGTCGTGCTGCCATTCTTTCTGCGTTATACCCAGACCTTAAAATTTACGGTGGTCTTGTCTTGAACCGTCAGGCAGGCGGAATCAATCCGGATGCCGTGGAGCGCATGGCGCAGGCAGGCGGAAAATACGTCTGGTTCCCGACGATGGACTCGCTGGCTTACCGGAAATTTCATTTCCGGAATGATCCGTCCGCGGATCTGAGCCCGTATCTGTCTGTGATGGGAGAGGACGGAAAACTTCTTCCGGCGGTTTACGATGTCCTCGATATCGCGGCAAAGTATGACCTGGTCGTTGGGACCGGACATATCGGCGGACAGGAAGGGGTTCCTGTCGTGCTGGAGGCGGCGAAGCGCGGCGTGAAGCGCCTGGTGCTGACCCATGCGGAGAATCCGGCGACAAGTTTTTCCATCGAAGATCAGAAACTCTGCGTGAAAGCCGGGGCGATGGTGGAGCACAGCTTCTTTACAGTCTACCACAACCGCGTGAGCTGGGAGCTTGTGATCGAGCAGATCCGCGCGGTCGGAACAGACAACACGTATCTTGTCACCGATTTCGGCCAGCTAAATTCCCCGGGATCCGCAGATGGACTCCGCATGTTTGCGGAAGGTCTTCTGGAACGTGGATTTTCGGAGAAAGAAATCGTGAAGATGATAAAGAGCAATCCGGAGAGATTGTTTATATAAGAGAGAAAAGAAAAGCCCGGTCTGGCAGTCCTCGAGATGTCTGGCTGGGCTTTTGATACATCTACAATAGAAATTTTGGGTTGTCTTTTTAGAAAGTGTTCTATACTTTATGCTCAATATGCATTTTCTCAAGACTGGAAAAATACTGCTTTAAGAGATCAAGGAATAGTGTGGCATAGTGTGACAGATAACGATCCTTTTGGTAGATCAGACTTAATGTCTGGGTTACTGGATGACCATCAGAATAAAGAGGAAAAACATTGATATCGGGCGGCAGTTGTTTTCCCTGCGTTAGTAAACGCATTTGTGTGGAAAAACATGCGGCAGTGCGTTGGGCACAGAGGGTAAGGCTTATCTGGGTCTCAGAGCTCATCATATATGTTTTTGGAGCAATATGGGCAGCCTCAAAACATTCCAGAATATGTCTGCCCAGTCGGTTTGAATTCAGACAGAAAGGTAATTCAGAAAACTGGGATATAGTAGCTCCGTGAATTGCAGCATCTTTTATATGCTCATATTGCAGTCCATAATATTTTGCCAAAAGGGAATCGGCTACGCATAAATAAGAAGGTTCATCGATTAGATGTTGACAGATCAAATTAGGATGCTGACAATCGGATAGTATGATGGCGAAATCCAGATCACCTGAAAGGATCAAAGGTTCCAGTTTTGAAGAATTTGCCTCTGTCAGGCGCAGCTCTACATTGGGATATCGGGATGAAAATTCAGGTAGAATTTCAGGAAGGCAGGCATTTAGTCTCAAAGTACTTCCTCCGATACGGAGAATTCCCCGTTCCTGGTGCGTAATGTCCGATAAAATATCTTTCAAGTTTGTATATTCACTGTTGACATGGTTGGCGAAGGAAAGAACCGCTTCACCGGCACATGTGAGGTGAAGAGAAGGTTTACGTTCAAATAATTCACAATTTAGAGATTCCTCCAGGCGCTTTATGTGATTGCTAAGTGTCTGCTGCGATATAAACAGCCTGTTAGCGGTTCGTGTCATGTGAAGATCTTTTGCCAATTCTGAAAAATAATATAAGCTGATCAAGTCCATAAATTACCTCGACAAAATTTTTTTGTGAAAATATAAAAATTATACTGTTGGATTTATACTGAAAAGTATATTACTATAAAGTTGTGCAAAATGCAAGATAAAAAAGCTTAATTAAAGCTTTTTTTATGCATAACATCTAATAAATCCGCGGAAATTTAAGCATGAAACATCTAACTTAAAGGAAAAGCAGCAACTTACAGGAGGCATTATATGAAAATTGGATTTGTAGGTTATGGCGAAGCGGCATTTAACATTTCCCTTGGATTGAAGGGGGAAGGTGTTGAAGGGATTCGTGCAAATGATGCAATGATGAATCATGAAGTGATGGGAAAACAGGTGCATGCTAGGGCAGAACAGGCAGGAGTTACACTGGTAGAATCCGCAAAGGAAGTTGCACAGTGGGCAGATGTTTTGTTTGCTGCTGTACCGTCTTCTTTTACAATGGATGTTTGTAATGAGATTAAAGACTGCCTGCGTCCGGATCAGGTATATGTAGATGTTAGCGCCTCTACACCTGCCACGAAGGTAGCTATCTGGGAGGCAATCAAGGACACAGGAGTTCTGTTTGCCGATGCAGCTATGCTTGGTTCTTTGCCAAAGGACAAACACAAAGTACCGATCACAGCAAGCGGTAATGGTGCTAAAAAGTTCTATGAATTAATGACTCCATATGGCATGAAGATTACATTGGCTGGCGAAAAGGCTGGTTCTGCTTCCGCAATTAAACTCGTGCGGAGCATTTACATGAAAGGAATTGCAGGTCTGATGATCGAGATGCTGCAGGCAGCTGATGCATATGGTGTCACAGAAGAAGTGGTGACATCGATTTCCAAATCAATGGATAATATTCCATTTACCAGCCATCTGGATCGTCTGGTTACGGGCTCAGCTCTGCATTGCACCAGACGTGCAGCAGAGTTAAAAGGATCGATCGCCATGTTAGGTGAGGAAAATTTATCTGCTGAAATGACAACTGCTACGAAACATCGTCTTGAAGCATTAGAACCGTACAAATTTGCTGAAGTCTATGTGGACCGCAAGCCTTCAGGATATCAGGAGATTATCGAGCAGATCCGCGTTAAGAAATGATCAAAAAGATAAATAAAGAGGAGGACAAAGTTATGGCTGTTGGTAAGAGAATTTATTTGAAGAGAGATATGCCGGATCCGGAGATTATGGAGCAGTTCAAAGAAATCCCCGCTTCCAATACGGCTGATGTTATGGGAAGAAGCTGCGCGATGAATCCGCGAATTCATCTGGTAAGTAAACCTAAAGCACAGATGATGGTTGGTCCGGCCTATACCGTAAAGTGCCGTGCCGGTGATAATTTATTACTGCATGCGGCATTGAATTATTGCCAGGAAGGCGATGTTCTGGTTGTATCAAATGAAGAAGATGATACCAGAGCGTTGATAGGCGAGGTTATGATGGCCTACCTGAAGTACACAAAGAAAATTGCAGGAATTATTTTAGATGGTCCGATTCGTGATATTGATGAAATTGGACATTGGGATTTTCCTGTCTACTGTACAGGAACAACTCCTGGCGGTCCTTATAAAGAGGGACCTGGAGAAATCAATGTACCGATCGCATGCGGAGGAGTGAGTGTAAATCCGGGAGATATCATTCTTGCCGATCCAGATGGTATCATTGTAATTCCGCAAAAGGATGCAGCTGTGATCCTGGAGGATGCAAAGAAATTTAAGGCTGCAGATGAAAAGAAACTGGCTGCGGCGAAGGATGGTACAGCAAATCGCAGTTGGGTTGAGAAGAGTCTTGAAGAGAAAGGCGTTGAAATCATTGATGATAAATACCGTCCGTGATCATATTTGATCAAGACTTATGGTATTCTGGCAAAAATAATATACATCAATGCAGAAAATTTTAGTCGGAAACGATGAAGAAAAGGAGAGAAATAGTATGAAGAAAATGATCGCATTTACGATGGCAGTGGCTATGGCAATGTCTCTTATGATCAGTGGCTGCAGTAAGAGTGACACATCAAGCAATGGAAGCACCAGTGCAGCAAGCAGTGAAAGTGTTGCTTCCGGCAGCGAAAACAGTAACACGAATGCGGCAGCAGAAACAGACTGGCCAAAGGAAAATGTTACAATGGTAGTACCGTATTCAGCTGGTGGAGATACAGATACCTATTGCCGTCAGATGTGCAAAATACTGGGTGATAAGCTTGGAGTGAACTTTGTAGTTGTCAATACGACCGGAGGTTCCGGTGTTGTAGCATCTTCAAGTGTTATGACAGCTAAAAATGATGGATATACAGCACTCTTCCATCATACAGGCGTTATGATGACACAGGAAGCTGCGGAGAGTAATGAATTTTCATTCCTGAACGATTTTGAAGTTGTTGGTACAATTGCACGTGATGATACATATGCATTGATCGCAAAAGCGGATGATCCGCGTTTCTCCAATCTTGACGAGATGATCGAATGGGCGAAAGCAAATCCTGGACAGCTTCGTTTCTCTGTTACTTATTATGGCGCTACACATGCTGCAGCCGTTGCAATGGAACGCACCATGGGCATTGAAATGAATCAGATTGATGTAGGTTCTTCCACAGCAGATCGTCTGACCGCATTTATGGCAGATCAGTGTGATGTATTACTTGTTAACTACATGAACATTGCCGATTATGTAGAAAAAGGCGATTTTGTTGTTCTTGGTGTTTGCGCAGAAGAGCGTGTACCGGGGCTGGAAGACATTCCAACACTGAAAGAGCAGGGATACGATGTAGTACAGCCGAAGCTCTATGAAGTGCGTATGCCGAAGGGAACTGATAAAGCTATCGTAAATAAATTATCGAATGCTATGGCTGAAGTTGCTGAAGATCCGGAATTCCAGAAAGTGCTGACAAATTATTATGCGCAGGCATACTATCGTGACAGCGAAACAACGGTTTCTGAAGATACTGAGTTAGTTAATCAGCTGAAAGAATTCTTTGCAGGATCATGATGTCCTTCACTTAATAAAAACTGTATAGCTGCCAGGAAAATTTCCTTCGCAGCTATACAGGAAAATGAGAGGAGATTCTATTTATGACAGATAAAAAAAGAAATCTAATCGTTTCTTTTCTGTTTATGGCATTTGGTGTATTCCTTTTAGTAGAGTCTATGGGCATCAAGCACATGATGAAGAATGATGTTGGATCGGGTTTCTTTCCAAAGATCATTGCGATCGTAATGATCGCTGTTTCTGTGATCCGACTTATCATGACATTGCTTGAGCCTTCAGGAGAAACAAATACATCTGACAGTGATATGGTCGGCGGGTGGCTGAGTATTCTGCTGATCGTTGCATATGTTATGGCGTTTCGTTCTGTTGGCTTTATTATTGATACAGTAATATATCTTTTTATCCAGATGCTGATTCTGACACCAAAGGAGAAACGGAATATGCTTATGATCGGCATTATTTCTATTATTGCTCCGATCTGTATCTATACACTGTTTACTTATGTGATTAACACCCCTCTGCCCAAGGGCATTTTCGGGTTCTAAGGGAGGTATGATAAGGAATGATTAATCAGGCGATTCAGATGGTATTACTGAACCCGGTTTGTATCAGTTTGATTTTTGCCGGTGTAATTGTTGGTATCGTATTTGGCTCTATTCCTGGTCTGTCAGCTTCCATGGCGATGATCTTATTCTTACCGATGTCGTTTGGCATGGAACCGATGAATGGTATTTCGCTGTTGGTTGGTCTGTATATGGGAGGTATTTCCGGCGGATTGATCTCTGCGATCCTGCTTAAAATCCCTGGTACGGCCTCTTCGATTGCTACTGTATTCGACGGTGGTCCCATGGCAGATAAGGGCGAGGCTGGAAGAGCATTAGGTGTAGGAATTCTGACCTCTTTTGTGGGAGGTCTGCTGAGCATTTTTGCGCTTATGTTTATTTCTCCTTATCTGGCTAAGGTTACTTTGGCATTTACCTCTGCAGAGTATTTTTCAATTGCGTTATTTGCATTGACGATCATTTCCAGTCTTTCTGGAAAATCACTTATTAATGGTATTTTAGCTGGACTATTTGGTATAGCGTTATCCTTGGTAGGAATTGCTCCGGTTGATGGTGCGATTCGATTTGCATTTGGAAATTCACAGTTGTATGGTGGATTTGACACTGTAGTTATTCTTATTGGAATGTATGCAGTTACGGATATTATCCGGACGGGCTTTGAACGAAGACATATTGTTGGTGATTCAAGTAAGTACACGTATAATTTAAAAGGATATGGTATTTCTGTAAAGGAATATCTGTCTCATTGGAGACTCATTATCCAATCAGCACTGATCGGACTTGGAATCGGTATTCTTCCTGGAATTGGTGGTTCCACCTCCAGTCTGCTTGCCTACTCGGCAGGTAAAAGCGCATCAAAGTATCCGGAAAAATTCGGAACTGGTATTGTTGATGGTATCATTGCATCTGAGACTTCGAACAACGCAGTTATTGGCGGATCACTGATCCCGTTAATTACGATGGGAATTCCTGGAAATGTAGCAACAGCTATCTTCCTCGGAGGATTAACGATCCATGGTATCGCTCCTGGACCATTGATTTTCCAGAAAAGCGGTCAGTACGTATACGGAATCTTCATTGCTCTCCTGATTGCCAATGTATTTATGGTTATATTTGAGAGAGCAGGATTAAGACTGTTCGTCAAGATGCTCGATATTCCGAAATATATTTTACTGCCGATCGTTATGGTATGCTGCGTAGTAGGCGCATATTGTTCCAATTTCAGCATTTTTGATGTTTGGTGTGTTGCCGTGTTTGGCTTGGTCGGTGTAGCATTTAAGTATTTAAAGATTCCTTCAACGCCTATGATCATTGGTTTTATTCTTGGATCCATGACAGAGGAGAATCTGCGTCAGGCACTGATGCAGACTGGCGGTAACTGGTCGATCTTTGTTACCAGACCGATCTCTTTGATCTTTTTACTGATTGCTCTGTTCTCGGTGGCTATGACAATTCGTAAACAGGTAATTGCAGTGAAGAAAAAATAAAATCAGGTATATATAAAAGGACTGCTGTTCACGTACAGCAGTCCTTTTATATTCTGTATGATGAAAACTTTATTACTGAGTAAAAGAAAAATGCGATACTCTGCTGAAAGTTAGCAGGTTGCTTAGCATTTATGAAAAGAAAAACAGGCAGAACCTATCCTCCGATAAGTCCTGCCTGCTTTTTTGTTTATGAGAAAAGAAAATGTCGCAGTAAATTAGAAATCGAACATTCCAGCCGGTTTTGTATCCGGTTTCTTTGTGTCTGTGTAGGTCTTTGCTGTTGCGTAGTCTACATCGTTGATCGGCCATGTCGGTTTCTTGCCTTCGTAAACTTCCTGAACTCCCATAGCAGCGAAGTAGGAAGCGCGGTGAGCAGCCTCTACTGTGTTGCCGCCGATATGCGGGTAGATGATCACGTTGTCAAGTGTGAGAAGCGGGTTCGCCGGATCAACCGGTTCTTTCTTGATCGCGTCAAGACCAGCGCCTGCGATCACGCCGTTCTTGCATGCCTCGTAGAGAGCATCCTCGTCTACGCAGCCGCCACGTGCAGTGTTGATCAGGAATGCGGTCGGTTTCATCATTGCGAGACGCTCTTTGTTTACCAGGTTCTTGGTAACCGGAGTGTTCGGGCAGTGGAGAGAAACGTAATCGCACTCTTTGAAGATACGGTCAAGATCACGAACAACCTCAACGCCGTCCGGGAACTCAGATGCCGGTTTGTACGGATCGTATGCGAGAACGTTCATCTCGAAAGCGAGGCAGCGTTTTGCAACGCGGCTTCCGATGTTGCCGCAGCCGATGATACCAATCGTCTTGCCGTTTAATGTATTCTTGCGAACTTTTAATTTTGCTTTGTAGAAATCGTCAACCCATGTCTTGTGAAGAACAGTTACGTTACGGCTGCACTCGAGGATGAGTAACATTGCAGTCTCTGCAACGGATGTGCTGTTTGCAACCGGTGCGTAGAGAGCCTGAACATTGTTGTCATGGCAAGCCTTTACGTCAAGAGCGTCGAAACCAGCGCCGTGACGAACGATTACTTTTAAGTTCGGATTAGACTCGATCACTTCGCGAGTGATCGGTGTGATACGAACGATCATCGCATCCGGCTGATATTCCTTGAAATCAGCGAGAACATCTTCTGTCTCGAAGCCGCGTCCGTCGATGACTGTGTGGCCAGCATCCTCAAGAAGCTTGCGGCCCTCGGACATAATTTCCTGCGGGAGTAAAATTTTCCAACCCATTGATAATACCTCCTATGATAAAACATCTGTTTTTGACTGCCTTTATTATAGTCGGTATTGTTCACAAAATAAAACAATCTGTTCTTGTAAAAATGAAAAGGAAATGTTGTTAAGCAATCTGCTGCATGGCCATCGCGTAGGATTGAAATTCCTGCATGATGGCTTTTTTCATACCGTCCGCATAGTGCGGAAGAATCAGATCATTTCGATAGATCAGGGAAATATCTATTTTTGAGAAAGAATGATTCATCCGAAGACAGTGGCAGTCTTCCGGCCATGAGATGATCCCTTTTTTGTGATCAAATAGGATCATCGGAGGGAGAAAGGCTGCACCTTGCGCGGAGCAGGCAAGTTGGTAGATGATGTTCTGGTCAGAGGCTTCCAGCGATGTCTTTGGCATGATCCCGCAGCGGTCATATGCGCGGTCAAGGACGGAACGGATCCGGTTGTCGGATGCGAGGAGCAGGATCGGGAAATCCTTCAGGTCAGATACATCGAGACCGGTCGCGCTGCTCTTGTTCAGAAGTTCTTCCCAGTGATCCGGACAGTACTTTTTCAACAGCTGATCATGAATCAGGCAGAAGATATATTCTGATGCGAGAGGAACAGCTGTCAGATTGGAAGCAGCCGGGACATCGACGCCGACAAAAAGATCAAGCGCAGGCGGACTCGGAGCTTACGAGGTTGCAGGATTTACAAACGCTCTGACTGATATGGAATATCTTGATCTGGTCCAGCCGTATCTGGATAAAGCCGAGATAGGTATGTTCTTAAACGCAAAGCGTTTCCGTGAGCCGAATGTAGAGCTGGCCGCTTCAAAAGGAATGAAGTTTTTACGCTGCGGCGCTGATGCGGGTGATGCGAGAAAAATTTCGGAGGAACCTGTGAAAGCAATCAAAAAATGTGGAATGAAGGCATTTTACTCTGCAATGAAGGTATATCTCCTGACACCGGAGGAGCTGGCAGAGGAGGCAAAATTCCTCGAATCTATTGGTCTCGATGAATTTACGATCATGGACTCCGCCGGAACGATGATGCCGGACGATGTAAAGAGAGCGACAGAGTGCTGCAAGAACGCAGTTAAGATCCCGGTAGCATTCCACTGCCACAACAATCTAGGACTTTCCGCCGCAAATGCGATCGCGGCCTATGAGAGCGGAGCTGATATCCTTGATTGCGGCCTGATGGGAATGGTAAGAAGCGCAGGAAATCTGCCGACGGAAGCAGCTGTTGCGTTTATGCAGAAATATGGAGAATTCCAGGACATCGATCTCTACGCAATGTTAAACGGAATCGACCAGAGACTTCTCCCGGCGATGGAAAAGCATTCCTATCATGATGCGATCCCGCCGTATGACCTGATCCTCGGTGTATCCGGAGCACATTCCAGCTTTGGAAAGACATTCAAAGCGGTTGCAAAAGACACCGGAGCTGACCTTTATAAGCTGATCGTGGAAGTCAGCAAGATCAACCGGAAAAATCCGAGCGAAGATCTGATGCGTGAAGTTGCGGAAAAAATTAAATAATAAGAGGAAAATATCATGAAAGTAGCAATTGTTGGAACATATCCGGCAGAAACATATAAAAAATTTGAGGAACATTTTGCAGGAAACCCGGAAATCGAAGTCGTGGAGATCGACACACAGGAAAAATTTGACGCTCTGACAGAGGCGGACGCGATCATTCTTCGTATTTTCAAGATGCCGAAGGAAGTTGTCGCAAGGATCAAAGGTTTAAAGATGATCATGCGCTGGGGAGCCGGTTTTGACTCGGTTGATGTGGAGGAAGCAGGAAAACGCGGGATCCGTGTCTGCAACACACCGGGAGCAAACGCTTATGCGGTCGCAGAACTTACCGTTGCACTGATGCTCGCAGTCGGAAGAAAGCTGATCTGCCATGACCGGTCGATCCATCAGGGAGAATGGAGCAAAAATACCTTCCTGAATCAGACAAGAACCTTAAATAATAAGGTAGTCGGAATTGTCGGCGGAGGAAACATCGGACGTATGGATTGGTCTGATCGGTTATCTTTGCAGAAAACTCGATCTTCCGACCGCTCCGATCATCCTTGGAATGCTTCTGGAGGCAACCGGAGAATCAGGATTTAAAAATGCGATCCTGATGTCTAAAGGACAGCCGGTAATCTTATATTATTTACAGAGACCGGCAAGCCTTGTACTTTTAGTACTGATTTTCCTGACAGTTGTTGTACCGATCATCAGTATGGCAATGAAGGCAGTAAAGAGCAGAAAGACTGCGTAAAATCAGGCAGCTTGAAAAAATCCCCTGGACTCATGAAAAGGTGAGTTTCAGGGGATTTTTGTGCTCTGCATGTTGATCTAATTCGGCCGCACCTTCGCGATCTCACCAAACACATCCTTCGTGATCTCGATAAAATCATGTGCGTAGTCCGGCAGGAAGCGCTCTTTGTGGTAGGCGAGGACGAGGCGGTGGTTGATGAGCGATTTCTTCAGGGCGACAGGGAATGCGTTTGCGTTCGGGTTTGCGGCTAAAAGCGTCGGGAGACGCATCTGGGTGCAGAAGAATGCTCCGTAGTTATAAGGATAGAGGGATACAAAAAGCTCCGTGGTCTGGGATTCCAGGAAAATGTTCGGTTTTACTTTTACATCGAGAAAACATTGATCCAACGTTTTGCGGAGTTTCATGGACGGGGCCGGGAGCAGAAACGGGATTTTTGAAAACCGTGCCAGTTCGACTCCGCCGGCGGATTCCTCCTTCAGACTCTGCCAGGAATCCGGATAATATTTCTGCAGCAGTTCGTCAGAACAGACCAGATAGATGTGGTCTGTCAAAAGCGGATACGATTCCAGCTTGGGATTATCCTGGTACATGATCCCGATGAAAATATCGAGTTCGCCGTCGTAGAGACGTTCCTCCATCTTGCTGGAAGATTCGTTGCAGAGCTCGATCTTGATATTCGGCCATTTTTCATAGAAGCGCGGCAGGATCTCCGGGAGACAGATCTGTCCCCGGTAGGCCGGGATCCCGAGCTTCAGGTTGCCGATGCTTTTTTCGGAGATGTCGGCGAGACGGTTCTGGAATTCATGTTCCTCAGCGAGGATGCGGACTGCGACTGCGTAGAGCTGTTCTCCTGCGTAGGTAAGGGCGAGCTTTGGCTTCCGGTGAAAGAGTGGAACGCCGTAGTACTGTTCCAGACGCTGGATGTGCTGGCTTAAGTTCTGCTGGGAGATGTAGAGCTTCTGGGCGGTGTTCGTGACGTGAAGCTCTTTTGCAAGTTCTACGAAATAATAGAGGCTCAACAGGTTCATAAAAAGACTCCTTTGTAAAAGTAGATATGAAATATATGGGATCTTCCAAATGAAAATCCATGTTCGGGAGTAACCGTCTGTTACTCAAAAGATCAACAGGGCAGCAGGTTCCTGTTTTGTGACGGATTCCATGATGTGAAAAAGCCGGTCTTAACGGCTGAAATCAATGCAGATACACGGAAATCCGGCAGGATGAGCCCGCCGCTTTCATTATATAAAAGCGAAGATCAGATGTAAAGCACTCAACAAAAAAATGTTGTAAAAAGCAAATAAATACATTGTTTGTAATTGTCATGATCCTGCGATACAATATCCTCAGAAAGAGATGAGGGAGCGAAAAGCAACCTCAACCACATAAAAATCCACGGAAAAGGAGATTATGACAATGGCAGTAGGTAAGAGAATCTATTTAAAGAGACACATGCCGGATCACGATGTAATGATGCAGTTCAAGAACATCCCGGCGTCCAACACCTGTGATGTAATGGGCAGAAACGCAGCGATGAACCCGAGAATTCATCTGGTAAGCCAGCCGAAAGAGCAGATGGCAGTAGGACCGGCTCTCACAGTTAAGGCAAGAGGCGGCGACAACCTGGCTCTTCATGCAGCATTAAACATCGCTCAGGAAGGTGACTTCATCGTTGTATCCAACGAAGAGGATGATACACGTTCTCTGATGGGTGAGATCATGATGGCTTACCTTCGTTACGACAGAAAGATCGCTGGTATCGTTCTTGACGGACCGATCCGTGACATCGATGAAATCGGTAAGTGGGATTTCCCGGTATACTGCACAGGCACAACACCGGGCGGCCCGTACAAAGAGGGTCCGGGCGAAGTGAACGTACCGGTATCCTGCGGCGGAGTCAGCGTAAACCCGGGTGATATCATCCTGGCTGATCCGGATGGCGTTATCGTTATCCCGAGAAAAGACGCTCCACAGATCTTAGAGGACGCAAAGAAGTTCCAGGCAGCAGATGAGAGCAAGCTCGCAGCTGCAAAGAACGGCACAGCAAAGAGAGAATGGGTCGAGAAGACTCTCGCAGCAAAAGAGTTCGAGATCATTGACGACGTTTACGAGCCGTAATCCTGAGAAAAATTGTCAGCCTGCACTGGGAGCTGGGCAAAATTGCGCCAGCTCTCACGTGAGCCTGACTTGAACATGCCTTTCCGGGCGGTCAAATGTCTGGAGAGGATTTAGCTCCGTTCATTTCATAATGAAGACCCCTATACTTTATGTTTGTTATACCCCAAACCTTATTTTGCGAAAAGCGAGCAAGGGACAGAACACCCATTCTGTCCTTTGTTCGCTTTTTGCGCAACAGGAAATTTCGATGGAAGATCGCCGTAGGCGGCTGTACCCGGAGCGGAAAATGTGTCGGGATATGTTTTGAAAAGCGGAAAACACTGAAAACTTTATTTAGAATATTTATAAATTATAGTTACATAACAAAGAATTTTTGTTAAAATAAACGAAATACATTGTTCGTGTTTTTGAAGGAACAAAGATACAATATCCGCAGAAAGTGATTGGGCCAATCAGATCAATACCATAGATCAAAAAAATATGCTTTCAGATGGGTCAAAACCTCACCTGACCCTGACTATCCATTATCAAAAGAAAACCTGCAGCTGTGAAAACCTGAACGGCTGCAAATGATTTACGGGGGTACAATATGACAGTTGCGTCACTATTTAGCGACATGATCCTCATCGGCGTATTCATGCTCGCAGGATTTTTGTAAGAGAAATCGTGAAACCTATCCAGAAGCTGTTCCTTCCGGCTTCCCTGATTGGAGGACTTCTGGCACTGATCCTTGGTCAGCAGATGCTTGGCCTTGTTGAAATTCCGGAGTCTTTCTCAAAATTCTCCAACGTCCTGATCGCTCCAATCATGGCAGCATTGTTATTCGGCGTTACGATCAACCGAAAAAAGGTAGTTGGTTACCTTGATTATATCTGCGTGGAGCAGGGAATTTACGGTATGCAGATGGCAGTGGGCGCTGCTCTTGGAGCACTGCTTGCGGTGCTCTGGCCGGGTCTTCCGAAGGGATGGGGCACCATGGGGGTGTTCGCGTTCCAGGGAGGTCACGGAAACGCAGGTGCGGCAGGACAGACGTATGAGAACCTCGGTATTCCGGAAAATCTGTCTGTCGGAATGGTCCTTGCTACCTTTGGTCTGATCATGGCTATGTTAGTCGGCATGATCGTTGTAAACATCGGTGTAAGAAAAGGCTGGACAAAATTCGTTAAGGATGCGCAGAAACAGCCTGACTGGTACTATGGCGGAGTTCTTCCAGAGGAAAAGAGAAGTTCCATCGGCAGCACCGTGACAAGCTCCATCGGTATCAACCACCTTGCGCTTCAGGGCGGCTGGCTTCTCGCGGCGGTTTACGCAGGCCGTCTTCTGATCAAGGCCGTCGGTCTTGTATGGCCGGGTGTCAGCGTTCTTCCGACTGTTATTCAGGGCATCCTCGGCGGAGCAATTATCTGGAACCTTGCGAAGGCAGTCAAACTTGACCGATATATTGATGTAAAGACCATCAAGCATGTCAGCGGATTTTTACTTGAGGTCGTTGTCCTCACAGCGATGGCAACGCTTGATATCGAACTCATCAGTACATACATCGTGCCGATCGTGATCTACACAGCGATCTGCTGTGCGCTGACACTTGCGATGTCTCTTGGCTTCTGCAAGCTGTTCTGCAAAGAGGAATGGTTTGAAAAAGCATTGATGGCATTCGGAGTAGGTACAGGAAACACGGCGACAGGTCTTGCGCTTGTCCGTGCCGTTGACCCGGATTCCAACTCCAGCGCACCGGATAACCACGGTATCTACAGCGCGGTTATGTGCTGGAAGGAAGCTTTCGCAGGTCTCGTTCCGATGTGGACCATGTCCGGAATCGGAATGACCGTTGGTGTCGGTGGAGTGATGTGCGCGATCTGCATCATCGTAGGCTGCATCTTATTTGTTCGTCCGAGCAGAAAAACAGCATAAAATTGGAAACCTTTGCGGGGCAGAGCGGGAACGCTCTGCCCTGTTCTGTTTCAGCATTTTCCCACCTTGCAAACCCCGGAAAACTATGTTATGATATCATGTGATTTCGTCCGCGTCCATGCTGGATGCGGGCATATGTGCGGTGAGTCTGCAACCAAAGATCGGAATGATGGGCGAAGAACGTGAAAGTGCAGCGGGAAGTTCTGATCCTGGACAGGCAAAAGAACATAGAAGGAGAAATGATATATGAAATGGAAAAAATTTACGCTTGAGACGACCACGGATGCGGTGGATTATCTCGGAAGCATGTTTGATGATATCGGAATCGAGGGAATGGAGATCGAGGACAACGTACCGCTTACCGAAAGCGAGACGAAGGGAATGTTCATCGATATTCTCCCGGAGCTTCCGCCGGATGACGGTACCGCGAGAGTCAGCTTCTATTTAGACGAGGACGAGGATACGGAAGAAAAGTTAAAGGCAGTCCGTGGGGGACTCGAGGAGATCCGCCAGTTCGTGAATATCGGTACCGCGAAGATCACAGAGTCTGAGACGGACGATAAGGACTGGATCAACAACTGGAAACAGTACTTCAAACCGTTTACGGTTGATCATATCCTGATCAAGCCGACGTGGGAGGAGATCCCGGAAGAACATAAGGACAAGCTCCTGATCCAGATCGATCCGGGAACTGCGTTTGGAACCGGAAAACATGAGACGACACAGCTCTGTATCCGCCAGCTCGAAAAGTATGTAAAGCCGGGCGTAAAGGTCCTTGACCTCGGAACAGGAAGCGGAATTCTCGGAATCGCTGCGTTAAAGCTCGGTGCGGAGTATGTATTTGGAACGGATCTCGATGAGAACGCCATCACCGCAGTTCATGAAAATCTTGCAGCCAACGATATCCCGGAGGAGAAGTTCGGTGTGATCCAGGGAAATATCATCGACGATAAGGCGACACAGGATGCGGCGGGATATGAGTGCTACGATATTGTTGTGGCAAACATTCTTGCCGACATTATCATCATGATCCAGAAACAGGTTCCGTTCCACTTAAAGAAAGGCGGAATCTTCATCAGCTCCGGTATTATTGATATGAAGGAACAGGCTGTCCGCGAAGCGCTTGAGGCGAACGATGCCTTCGAGATCATCGAAGTGACAAGACAGGGCGAGTGGGTATCCTTCACAGCGAGGAAGAAATAGTGTACCATTTTTTTACGGAAACAGAATTTTTTACAGAGTCGGAGGCCGTGATCACCGGTCCCGATGTGAATCATATTAAGAACGTACTGCGGATGAAACCGGGTGAAAAGCTCCTGTTAAGTGACGGCAAGGGCACAAACTGTCTCTGTGAGATCACGGAACTTTTCCCGGATAAAGTCCTTGCGAAGATCCTGCCGGAGGAAGTGGACGATACGGAGCTTCCGGTAAAAGTGACCTTGTATCAGGGACTTCCGAAGGCAGATAAAATGGAGTTCATCATCCAGAAATGTGTAGAACTTGGTGTCACAAAGATCGTTCCGGTGGACACGGACCGCGCGGTGGTGAAGCTTGACGCGAAAAAAGAGGAAGCGAAGAGAAAGCGCTGGTACGGGATCTCTGAGAGTGCGGCAAAACAGTCAAAGCGCATGATCGTTCCGGAAGTCGGAAATGTGATGAAATTTAAGGCGGCCATTGAGGCGGCAGCGCTGGATGATCTGGCGATCATTCCATACGAAGATTCCGAGAGTCTTCCGGGAGCAGGCGGAATGGCACTCACGAGAGAACTGATCGGAGGCTTAAAACCGGGGCAGAGTCTGTCTATTTTTATCGGACCGGAGGGCGGATTTTCCGACGGGGAAGTGGAACTTGCGATGCAGTCCGGGGTGAAGCCGGTGACGCTTGGAAAGAGAATCCTCAGGACGGAAACGGCCGGAATGTTTGTGATGGCGGCTGTGGGATTATTACTGGAATAATGAAGTAAAAATTTCAGTGCAGACCGAAGAAAAATTCAGGATGAGTTTTTAATTATAACTGTGAATAACTGAACGATTACAAAAAAGTTGAAAATAGCACTATGCTATAAAGGGTAAATTTTAAGAAGTAAAAAGACCGGTATATGAATATGGAGAGTGTTTTGCCGGTCCAGACTGGGAGTAAATAAAACTCATGGAAAAGAGAGAAGTTTATTTTGATAACTCCGCGACGACCCGCGCCTTCGACGAGGTGCGCGACATCGTCGCGGAGACAATGACCGTGGACTACGGCAATACGTCCTCCAGACACATGAAAGGCGTGGAGGCGGAAAATTATATTAAGACTGCCCGTGAGGAGATCGCGAAGACTTTAAAAGTGAAGGATAAAGAGATCCTCTTTACCTCCGGCGGAACCGAGTCCAACAATCTGGCGCTGATCGGAACGGCGCTTGCAAATAAGCGCGCCGGAAACCACATCGTCACCTCCTGCGTGGAACATGCATCGATCTACAATACGACAGCGTTCCTCGAGGAGCTTGGCTTCCGCGTGACCTACCTGCCGGTGGACCATAACGGACATGTATCCTTAGACGCGCTTCGTGAGGCAATCTGCGACGATACGATCCTTGTGTCCGTCATGTATGTAAACAATGAAATCGGAGCGGTGGAACCAATCGAGGAGATCGCGAAGATCATCAAGGAGAAAAAGCCGTCCGCCTACTTCCATGTGGACGCGATCCAGGCTTACGGAAAATATGTGATCCGCCCGAAAAAACAGGGCATCGACCTCTTATCAGCCAGTGGACATAAGATTCACGGCCCAAAGGGAACCGGCTTCCTGTATATTGATGAGAAGGTAAAGATCAAACCGATCATCTACGGCGGCGGACAGCAGAAAGGCATGCGCTCCGGCACCGAGAATGTTCCGGGATGCGCAGGTCTCGGACTTGCAGCAAAGATGGTTTATACAGATCATGATGCAAAGATCGATAAGCTCTATGCGATCAAGGACCGCATGGTAAAAGGCCTTCAGGCGATGGACGGCGTTACAGTCCATGGTCTTACCGGCCGGGACAGCGCTCCGCAGATCGTTGCGGCAGGCTTTGAGGGCGTGAGGGCAGAGGTACTGCTCCATGCGCTGGAGGATAAGGGAATCTATGTTTCTTCCGGCTCCGCATGCTCCTCCAATCATCCGGGTGTGTCAGGAACTTTAAAGGGGATCGGCGTGAAGGATTCCCTGCTGGATTCCACGCTTCGCTTCTCCTTCGGTGCATTTAATACTGAGGAGGAAGTGGATTACTGTCTGGAAGTACTGAATGAACTTGTGCCGATGCTCAGAAGATATCGGAGAGCATAAAGATCATATACAACATTTGGCGGGAAAACGAAGAATTCCCGGCCGGTTACTAAGAAAAATGTCCTGAAACAGCGGCGGACGGCGGGAAAATGCCGATCGCAAAAAGTTCAGGATCCTATGGAGGATATTCCGTGAAATACAGATCATTTTTAATCAAATACGCAGAGATCGGCGTAAAGGGAAAAAACCGTTACCTCTTTGAGGATGCCCTTGTAAAACAGATCCATCACCGTTTAAAGAATCTGGAAGGCAATTTCTCCGTCACAAAAGAGGCGGGAAGAATCTACGCGGAGGCAGCAGAAGACTTCGATTACGATGAGGTGATCGACGCTCTTCAGCATGTATTCGGTATCGTCGGGATCTGCCCGATGGTTCAGATCGAAGACAACGGTTATGAGGACCTGAAGGCACAGGTCGTAAAATATATTGACGATGCCTATGAGAATAAGAACTTTACCTTTAAGGTCGTTGCGAGACGCGCCAACAAGCAGTATCCGGTAGTTTCCGACCAGATCAACCGTGACCTCGGCGAGGTAATCTTAAACGCGTTCCCGGAGACAAAGGTCAATGTCCACACACCGGATGTGCTGCTCCGTGTGGAAGTACGCCACAAGATCAATATCTTCTCCGAGACGATTCCGGGACCGGGCGGAATGCCGATCGGAACAGCGGGACGCGCCATGTTATTATTATCCGGCGGAATCGACAGCCCGGTTGCAGGCTGGATGATCGCAAAGCGCGGCGTGACCATCGACGCAACCTATTTCCATGCGCCGCCGTACACGAGCGAGCGCGCAAAACAGAAGGTCGTTGATCTCGCAAAGCTTGTCGCGAAATACACGGGACCGATCCGCTTAAATATCATCAACTTTACCGATATCCAGCTTTATATCTACGATCAGTGCCCGCATGACGAGCTTACGATCATCATGCGCCGCTATATGATGAAGATCGCAGAGACGATCGCGAAGGAGAATGATTGTCTGGCACTTGTCACCGGCGAGAGCATCGGTCAGGTCGCATCCCAGACGATGCAGTCCTTAGCTGTCACAAATGAAGTCTGCGAGCTTCCGGTCATGAGACCGCTCATCGCCTTCGATAAGCAGGATATCGTTGATATTTCCTTAAAGATCGGCACCTACGAGACATCTGTTCTTCCGTACGAGGACTGCTGCACGATCTTCGTTGCAAAGCATCCGGTTACAAAGCCGAGCTTAAAAAAGATCAAAAATTCAGAGAAAAAGCTGGATGAAAAGATCGACGAGCTGATGAAGACAGCTCTGGAGACAAGAGAGGTGATCCGCTGCATCTAAAATGCGGTTTGGGATTCCCAGTTGGACTGAAATGTGCCGCAGCACGGAAAATGATGTTATGCGGTGCGGAAAAACTGGCGGAAAAAGAAACTATGAGAAGCACGCTTTGCGAGCTTCTCAAGTTATCGCGGCATCTACACTCCGTTTCGGTCGTTGCTAAACAAGCGCCACCGGCGCTTAGCAACGCCAAGGTCTCATGCAAGCATGGACTTTGGCTCGTTGCACGCGTAAAAAACTGCCGGAATTTAGTTTCCGGCAGTTTTTAAAAACACTTTCTTATGCTTCAATGATATACGGAGCAAGTACAGTAAGGATCTCTTCTGTATTTCCGCCATCGTGGATATTTAAATCGATCGGCTTGGAAAGGTCCAGGCTGAAGATACCCATGATGGATTTTGCGTCGATGACGTATCTGCCGGAAACAAGGTCGAAATCGGTATCAAACTTGGTAAGGTCATTTACAAAAGATTTCACTTTATCGATGGAGTTTAAAGAAATTTTAACGGTTTTCATGTCAGTGTTCCTCCCAATATTCGAATATTTTTTGATTCTGGTAATAAAAAAACCTATCTTCATACTAAATGGACATGCATGAAAAGTCAAGAGGTATCTTGAATAAAAAACAAGCTTTGCACATGATATGATTCTGAAATTTTGAGGACGGAAACATGGCATGGCAGAGAAATCACCCCAGTAATTACAAGGAGATTGAATATGAGAAAAGCAGCGCTGCACAATCTTGGCTGCAAAGTAAATGCATACGAAACGGAGGCCATGGAACAGCTTCTGGAGGCCGCAGGCTATGAGATCGTGAGCTTTGAGGAGAAAGCGGATGTCTATGTCATCAACACCTGTTCCGTGACAAATGTTGCAGATAAAAAATCTCGCCAGATGCTGCACCGCGCGAAGGCGAAGAATCCGGACGCGGTGGTAGTTGCGGCAGGATGCTATGTCCAGGCGGCGGCGGACAAACTGAGAGAGGATGCCGCTGTTGATCTGATCATCGGAAACAACCGCAAGGCGGACCTTGTCCCGCTTCTGGAGGCATGGTTTGCCGGAAAAGAGATCCGGGAGTCCATCACGGATCTTGCGGGATCCAACGAGTACGAGAAACTTCACATCAACAAACAGGCGGAGCACACCCGCGCCTTCATCAAGGTTCAGGACGGCTGCAACCAGTTCTGCAGCTACTGCATCATTCCGTATACGAGAGGCCGCGTCAGAAGCCGCCGGCCGGAGGATGTGGAGGAGGAAGTAAAGATCCTGGCAGAGGAAGGTTACAAGGAGATCGTTCTCACCGGAATCCACCTGACCTCCTACGGCATCGATTTCAAGGATGAGGGAATCGACTTTCTGACACTGATCAAGAGACTTCATGAGGTCGACGGAATCGAGCGGATCCGCTTTGGTTCCTTAGAGCCCCGTGTCATCACAGAAGAGTTCGCGTCGGAGCTTTCCAGGCTTCCGAAGATCTGTCCGCATTTCCACCTGTCCCTGCAGAGCGGATGCGACGATACCCTGAAGCGCATGAACCGCCATTACACCTGCGAGGAATATGCGGACCGCTGTGAGATCTTAAGAAAACACTTCAGGAAACCGGCGATCACGACGGATGTTATCGTCGGATTTCCGGCAGAGACGGATGCGGACTTTGAGACAACAAGGAGATTCCTCGAAAAAGTTCACTTCTACGAGATGCATGTGTTCCCGTATTCCAGACGTGCTGGAACCCGCGCGGACCGGATGCCTGACCAGGTGCCGGAGCCGGTGAAGAAAGAGCGCAGCGCCGTTCTCTTAAAACTCGAGAAGAAGATGTCCGGGGAGTACAGAAGTTCCTTCGCGGGAACAGAACAGGAGATCCTTCTGGAGGAACCGGTGACCATCAATGACGAGATCTACATGACCGGGTATACAAAGGAATATGTAAAGGCAGCGATCCGTCTCGACGGACGTGATCCGAAAGCGCTGAAAAATACGTTCGTTTCGGGCATTCTTGGAGATTTTCTGACAGAGGAGATTCTGCTTCTGAACGAAAAATAAGTATTTTTGGCACCAAAAATGCCGTGAAACAGTGTTGGAAGTCCCGATTTTTCTGGCTGAAAACGAAAAACAGCGTTAAATTGGGCGAGTAAGTTTTATATTGCACAAAATATGAAAGTAGAGTAGAATAAGGATAGCAACAAAAGAGGTGGCTTTGCGCGAAAAGCGCGGGACAGCCGTCGAAGGACGTGGGGATATTTATGGGCGATATCAGTAATACACAATATTTTAAAGCGGTACAGGAAGATAAAAAACTGGAGGTTGGCGAGGTCCTCCGTGAGGTTTACGAGGCGCTCACGGAAAAGGGATACAACCCGATCAACCAGATCGTCGGCTATATCATGTCTGGTGATCCGACCTACATTACAAGCTACAAGAGCGCAAGAAGCCTGATCATGAAGGTGGAACGTGATGAGATCCTGGAAGAACTGATGGAGAATTATATCGATACGAGACTCCGCTAGTTTCCGGGAAAGATAAGAAAGAATATGCAGACAGCCGGGAATCACCGGCTGGTTTTGCTATGAGGAAAAACAGATAGGATAATATACGTTATGAGAATACTCGGACTGGATTTCGGTTCAAAGACCGTAGGAGTCGCAGTCAGCGACGGACTTCTTCTGACGGCACAGGGTGTCGAGACCATCGAGCGCAAGGACGAGAATAAACTGCGCAAGACATGTGCCCGGATCGAGGAGCTGATCGCGGAGTACGAGATCACGGAGATCGTGCTGGGACTTCCGAAAAATATGAACAATACAGAAGGAGAGCGCGTCGAAAAGACGAAAGCTTTCGGAGAAATGCTGGAGCGCCGTACCGGACTTCCGGTGCATTACTGGGATGAACGTCTCACGACCGTTGCTGCGGAACAGATCCTGATGGAGAGCGGAGTGCGCCGCGAGAACAGAAAAGCGGTGATCGATAAAGTCGCTGCGGGGCTGATCTTACAGGGTTATCTGGACTGCCTGAAAACAAAGGAAAACGAATAGAACGAGTAACTGTAAGGGTACCGAACAGTTACGTATTTTTCAGAGACAGGAGAATATGTATGGAAGAGAGAAAGATCACGCTGGTCGATGATGACCAGACACTGGAATTCTATGTTGTGGAGGAGACAAAATTAAACGGGGCAAACTATCTTCTTGTCACAGACGCGGAAGATGACGACGAGGAAGGCGACTGCTATATCTTAAAGGATATGTCCGGCGCAGACGAGTCTGATGCCCTCTATGAGTTCGTGGAAGATGAGGACGAGCTGGAAGGTCTCATGAAGATCTTCGCGGAGCTTCTTGACGACGTGGATCTCGAGAAACAGTAGAGCACGTACAAAAAGCAGAAAACAAACATTTAATACACAGATACAGACAAACAATCGTATTGACAGTCAGGAAACTTGCCCGTCTGGATGACGGGAAATAGGCGGGTCCTGGTGCTTGGAAAAGAAACTGATCGAATACAGGACCGGTTGCTGTCTGCGCAGAACGCTGGCAACAGGAAGGGATTCGGAGGACAGATGTTGGGGGACAATGAAGATGAACGACGAAACGGTAAAAGGACTGCTGCGCAAGGCAGGACTCAAAGTAACAAATCAGCGTATGATGGTACTTGATATTATTGCGTCCCATCCAGCGGAACATCTGACTGCGGAAGAAATTTATGATTTAGCGAAAGTAAACAGCCCGGAGATCGGACTGGCTACGATATACAGGACCGTACAGGTCCTTTTAGACCTGCATGTAATCGACAAAGTCACATTTGATGACGGTTTTACCCGGTATGAGCTGAACGGTGAAGAAAGCGCGTCGGGACACCGCCACCACCATGCCATCTGCACCGGCTGCGGAAAGGTGTATTCCCTGGAATCAGACCTTTTGGACAGCCTGGAAGAAGAGGTCATGGAGAAACTGGGCTTTCTCGTGACGAACCACGAGGTGAAGCTCTACGGACTTTGCAGTGAATGCAGGAAGAAGAATGAAAAGAAAGAGGTTATGAATCGTGAAGAACGTGAAAAATGATACAGCAGACTGCAAAGTCAAAATTATCCCTCTCGGGGGACTGGAACAGATCGGAATGAACATGACAGCCATCGAGTACGGCGACAGCATCATCGTTATGGACTGCGGACTTGCATTCCCAAGTGATGATATGCTTGGAATCGACCTTGTGATTCCGGATGTGACCTATTTAAAAGATAATTATGAGAAGGTAAAAGGATTCGTTATCACCCACGGTCATGAGGATCATATCGGAGCGCTTCCGTACGTGTTAAAAATGGTGAACGCGCCGGTCTATGCGACAAAGCTGACCATGGGCTTAATTGACCATAAACTCGAAGAGAACAACATGCTGCGCAGCGTAAAGCGCAAGGTCGTAAAGCACGGACAGTCCATCAATCTCGGCTGTTTCCGCGTAGAATTTATCAAGATGAACCACTCCATCGAGGACGCGGCTGCCCTTGCCGTATTCACACCTGCGGGAATCATCTTAAATACCGGTGATTTCAAGATCGACTACACTCCGGTATTCGGCGATGTGACAGACCTCCAGAGATTGGCAGAGCTCGGAAAGAAAGGTGTTCTTGCCCTTCTCTGCGACTCCACAAACGCGATCCGTCCTGGATTTACCATGTCCGAGAGAACCGTCGGAAAGACCTTTGATGCGATCTTTGCGGAGCATCAGCAGAATCGTATCATTGTTGCGACATTCGCTTCCAACGTGGACCGTGTCCAGCAGGTCATCAACTCCGCATGCAAGTATGGCAGAAAAGTTGTTGTGGAAGGCCGCAGCATGGTCAACGTCATCGGAACTGCCCAGGAGCTCGGATATATCAATATTCCGGATGGAACGCTCGTGGATATTGAACAGTTAAAGAATTATAAGGAGGAGGATACCGTCCTCATTACAACAGGAAGCCAGGGTGAGTCCATGGCAGCCCTTTCCAGAATGGCATCCTCCATGCACAGAAAGGTCTCCATCACCCCGCGTGATGTGGTTGTTTTAAGCTCCACCCCGATCCCGGGAAATGAGAAGGCCGTATCAAGAGTCATCAACGAGCTCTCCATGAAGGGCGCGAAGGTCATCTCCCAGGATACCCACGTATCCGGACATGCCTGCCAGGAGGAGATCAAGCTTGTCTACTCCTTAGTACGCCCGAAATTTGCGATCCCGATCCACGGCGAGTACCGTCACAGAATGGCACAGAAGGAGCTTGCGATCTCTCTTGGAATCCCGAAGGAGAATGTTGTGATGCTCCACACAGGAGACGTGCTTGAAATCGGTGAGAGCGGAGCGGACGTCATCGATCATGTACAGTCCGGCGGTGTTCTCGTTGACGGACTCGGTGTTGGAGATGTCGGAAACATTGTTCTCCGCGACCGCCAGAACCTTGCCCAGAATGGTATCATCATCGTTGTCCTCACACTGGAGAAGCATTCCAACCAGCTGCTCTCCGGACCTGATATCGTATCCCGCGGCTTCGTCTATGTGCGTGAGTCCGAGGACCTGATGGAAGAGGCTCAGGCAATTGTTGACCAGGCGGTGGCAGACTGCTTAGAGCACCATGTTTCCGATTGGGGCAAGATCAAGAACATTATCAGAGACAGCTTAAGCGACTTCTTATGGAAGCGCATCAAGAGAAACCCGATGATCCTTCCGATCATCATGGAAGTTTAAATGAACCCAGTTAGCCGTGCACCGAGCTGGGCTGAAAATTGTGTTGCAAGCTTGCTTGCATAAGCAATTTTTGGCACAGCTCAGTATTGGGGGGAACGCCCCCGACTTCTTGTTTTCATGCACATGAAAACAAGAAGATACACGGCGGAGCTACCTGCAAGGGAAATGATATGAGCAAGATAACGAGAGAAATCAACAAAATCAGCCTGTTTGTCATCAGCACATCCGGAAGGATCATCCTGTACGGTCTCGCTGCGGTACTTATCGTTACAGGGGCGAGAAGCGCCTACTCCTTCGGACATGGGATCTTCTACGCGCCGGCAATGGAAGCAGAGCCTGGAACAGAAAAGAGTATCAAACTGGACGGGGATGAGTCGGTGGAAGAGGTCGGAAAGATCTTAAAGAAAGCCGGTCTGATCCGCGATGCCCGCACATTTACGATCCAGGCAAAATGCTATGGATATGAAGTGAACGCGGGAACCTACGAGTTAAACACCTCGAAGGATTCCAAGGAGCTGATCAATATTTTAAAGGAAAATCCGGACGATACCGCGAAGGAAGACACAAAATCATGATCACGGAAAACAGACTTACGACTTATATAAATTCCCTGGCCCAGGGAGACGGATCGCTTATTGAGACGATCGCTGAGAATGCTGTGAAGAACAGGGTTCCGATCATCCGCAGGGAAACAGCATCGCTCTTAAAGACGATGGTGACGCTGGTGGCTCCGAACAGGATCCTTGAAGTTGGAACTGCGGTCGGATACTCGGCACTTTTGATGGCATCGGTGATGCCAAAAGAGTGCCGGATCACGACCATTGAAAAATATGAAAAGAGGATCCCGGAGGCGAAGGGAAACTTCCGCCTTGCTGGGATGGAAGAAAAAATCACGCTGCTGGAGGGCGATGCCGGGGAAATCCTTGCGGGTCTTTCCGGCTCCTTTGATTTTATCTTCATGGACGCGGCAAAGGGCCAATACATCAACTGGCTGCCGGATATCCTGCGCCTTCTGCGGGATGGCGGACTTTTAATGTCTGACAATGTCCTCCAGGACGGAACGATCATGGAATCGCGTTACGCGGTGGAGCGGCGTGACCGGACGATCCACGAGCGGATGCGGGAGTATTTATATACGTTAAAACATATGGATGAATTCGAGACTTCGATCCTGCCGGTGGGCGACGGGGTCGCGCTCAGTGTGAAAAAAGGAAGCGGTCCGGCAAAATAGAGGCGGACTTGTTTCACGCGGTCAGCGCAGCGGGTGTGCAGACCGGTTGAACATTTGGAAAGGATGAATTATGAGAAAAACAGAACTTTTGATTCCGGCAGGAAGCCTTGATGTCTTAAAGACAGCCGTTATCTACGGCGCTGATGCTGTATATCTCGGCGGTGAGGCATTCGGCCTCCGCGCCAAGGCGAAAAACTTTACGAACGAAGAGATCATGGAGGGCATCAAATTTGCCCATGACCACGGCGTAAAGGTGTATATCACAGCGAATATCCTCGCGCACAACGACGACCTTGCGGGTGTTGAGGAGTATTTTGAGGAGTTAAAGACGATCCGTCCGGACGCTCTCATTATCTCAGACCCGGGTGTTTTCACCATCGCAAAGCGGGTACTCCCGGATATGGAGATCCATATCAGCACCCAGGCGAACAATACAAACTATGGAACATATCTCTTCTGGCATGAGCTCGGCGCAAAGCGTGTGGTTTCCGCCAGAGAGTTATCTTTAAAGGAGATCAAGGAGATCCGAGAGCATATCCCGGAGGACATGGAGATCGAGAGCTTCATCCACGGCGCGATGTGCATTTCCTACTCCGGAAGATGCCTGCTCAGCAACTTCTTTACGGGCCGCGACGCGAACCAGGGTGCCTGTACCCATCCGTGCCGCTGGAAATACTCCGTTGTGGAGGAGACGAGACCGGGCGAGTATATGCCGGTATACGAGAATGAGCGAGGAACCTATATTTTCAACTCCAAGGATCTCTGCATGATCGAGCATGTGCCGGAGATGATCGACGCCGGAATCGACAGCTTTAAGATCGAGGGCCGCATGAAGACGGCGCTCTATGTGGCGACAGTTGCCAGAACCTACCGCAAAGCCATCGATGACTATCTGGAGAATCCGGAGAAATATAAGGCGAACATGGAGTGGTACAAGGAAGAGATCGGAAAGTGCACTTACCGTGAGTTTACCACAGGTTTTTACTTTGGAAAACCGACGTCCGAGACCCAGATCTACGACAGCAACACGTATGTAAAGAACTATATCTATCTCGGAACCGTGGAAGAGCGCGATGCGAGAGGATTCGCGAAGATCGAGCAGAAGAATAAGTTCTCCGTCGGCGAGACCATCGAGATCATGAAGCCGGACGGAAGAAATATTTCCGCCCTCGTCCGCGGCATCTACACCGAGGATGGCGAGAGCCAGGAGAGCGCACCGCATCCGAAACAGGTCCTCTACATCGACTTGGACGGGGAAGTGGAGCAGTACGATATTCTGCGAAAGAAAGAGGCGGAGTAAGAGATTACCGGGTGGCGATTTCCTGAGTAGAAATGTTCACAGCACGCAGAGCTGGCTGGGATCCTGCGGGGCTGGAGGGAAACATTTTCAGAGTTGACAGAATTGCAGATAATAATGTGAAAGACTGGAAAGGAGGCATAATTGTGGCGGTAGTTTTTGGCATCCTTGGAATATTATGCCTCATGTATTACGGCGTGATCGTGATCTACTCCGGCGCGGGAACTTCATTCTCGGCGATCTGGATCATTCTGGCGCTGGGATTTTTTGCCGCGGCCGCGGTGATGAAGTTTTACCCGAGATTCCGAGACAAGGTTCCGGTGCAGCTGGAAGTGGCGGTGATCACGTTTTTTTCAGCCATCGCCTTTATTTTTGTCGTGGTGGAACTCATGATGGGTTTCAGCTCCATCACCTTCCAGAAGGAGAGCGTGAACTATGTGATCGTCCTCGGCGCCCAGGTGCGCGGAAACAAGATCAGCCGCACCCTGGAGCGGCGCCTGGATAAGGCGGTGGAGTACGCGGCCTATCACCCGAACACGGTGTTCGTCCTTTCCGGTGGACAGGGCGAAGATGAGGATGTGACGGAGGCATCCGCCATGTACCGATATATGAAGAGCCGTGGGGTGCCGGATTACCAGCTCCTCTTAGAGGAATCGTCCCGCAGCACTTACGAAAATATGGTATACAGTAAGATTCTGATTACGGAAAGAGAACGTCTCCGCCGGGCAACGCTGCGCGCGGCCATGGCGGAATATGGTTACCTTCTTCCGCCGGATGAGGAGATCACGATCCGCGTGGGCATCCTCACCAGCAATTTCCACGAACTCCGGGCAAAAGGAATCGCAAGACACGTCGGAATCCCGAATGTCAGCGGAATTTCCGCGAAGTCGGATCCGGTGCTTTTTGCACATTTTTGTGTCAGAGAGTGTTTTGCGATATTAAAAGATAAATTTGTGGGAAACATGTAAATAAGGGCATCAAGGTCAGGAATCCGACGCAAGCTTGCCTGCAGGAGAGGGCATGACCTTGAGACCCGCCAAAAACATGAGTAAGCAGCCATTTTTTCGCAGAAAAAATGAGCGGATTACGAATGTTTTTGAGGGTGCTATGTGCCGGTGGCACATGATCAGCACCGACCGGAGCGGAGCGCAGACGTGGAAGCACGAAGTGCGGAGCGATCCGGTTACAACTATAGCCTAAAGCACAACAGAAAGGACATTCAGATATGGAGAGCCAGATTGAATCAGTCAAAGCCCTTGACGCGTACCGGCTTCGGCAGGTAAAACATATCCCGGAACTGAATTCCGACGGTATGATCTTAGAGCATAAAAAAACAGGCGCAAATATATTCCTCATGAGCAACGAGGACAATAATAAAGTATTCTGTATCGGTTTCCGGACGCCGCCGTCAGACAGCACCGGCGTTCCGCATATCATCGAGCATACCGTGCTCTGCGGATCTGATAAATTCCCGGTGAAGGATCCATTTGTGGAGCTCGTCAAGGGATCCTTAAACACCTTCTTAAACGCCATGACTTACCCGGATAAGACCGTTTATCCGATCGCAAGCTGCAACGACACTGATTTCCAGAACCTCATGGACGTTTACATGGACGCGGTCTTCCACCCGAATATCGGAAAAGAGAAGAAAATCTTCATGCAGGAAGGCTGGCACTACGAGCTGGAAGAGCCGGAAGGCGAGATCACCTACAACGGCGTTGTATACAACGAGATGAAGGGCGTGTTCTCCTCCCCGGAGAGTGTCCTGGACAGCTATATCCATACGGCAATGTTCCCGGATACCTGCTACGGCGTGGAGTCCGGCGGAGATCCGGAAGACATTGTAAAGCTGACCTACGAGGATTACCTCGCGTTCTATCATAAATATTATCATCCGTCCAACAGCTATATCTACCTCTACGGCGATATGGACATGACGGAGAAATTAAGATGGCTGGATGAGGAGTACCTCGGAAAGTACGACAGAAAAGAGATCGATTCTGAGATCCAGATCCAGAAGAAATTCAAGGAACCCATCGAGAGGGAGATCTTCTACTCCGTATCCGAGTCCGAGAGCCTTGACCACGCGACCTACCTTTCCATCAATACCCAGGCGGGAAATGAACTCTCCCCGAAGGAGTACGTGGCATTCCAGATCCTGGAGTATGTGCTCTTAGATGCCCCAGGCGCGCCGCTTAAGAAAGCGCTTCTGGATGCCGGGATTGGCGATGACATCATGGGCGGCTACGAGTATGGGATCTTACAGCCGTATTTCTCCGTGATCGCGAAGAACGCGGAGAGAGAGCAGAAGGACGAGTTTGTAAAGATCGTAAAGGCGGAGTTAAAGAAGCTCGCGGACGGCGGCATCGACAAAAAGTGCCTGAAAGCCGGAATCAACAACTATGAATTCCAGTACCGCGAGGCGGATTATGGCTCCACGCCGAAAGGACTCATGTACGGTCTCCAGTGCCTGGACAGCTGGCTCTACGGCGGCGATCCGATGATGCACTTAGAGTATGAGGACACCTTTGCGGCGTTGAAGAAAGGCGCGGACAGCGGATATTTTGAGGGACTGATCAGGACATACCTTCTTGACAACCCGTACGAGGCTGTTGTGATCGCGAGCCCGAAGAAGAACCTCACCGCACGGATCGAGGAGCAGACGGCGAAAAAGTTAAAAGAATATAAGGACAGTCTCTCTAAAGAGGAGATCGAGACTCTGGTACGCCAGACGAAGGAATTAAAGGAATACCAGGATACCCCGTCACCGAAGGAAGATCTCGAGAAGATCCCGATGCTCACGAGAGAGGAGATCGGAAGGGAACCGGCGAAGCTGATCTTCGAGGAGACGAAGCTGGACGGCATCACAGTGGTCCGCCACAACATGTTCACGTCAGGGATCGGTTATCTGAAGGTCCTCTTCAACACGGACCGGATTCCGATGGAGGACCTGCCGTATCTCGGACTCTTAAAATCTGTCCTTGGATATGTGGATACGAAAAATTACAGCTACAGCGATTTAAGCAGCGAGATCTTTTTAAACAGCGGTGGAATTTCCTTCTCCGTGACATCTTACCCGGATCTCACAAAGGCAGGAAGCTTCACAGGCGTCTTTGTCTGCAGCGCGAGAGTGCTCTACGAGAAGCTTGACTTCGGCTTCGAGATCCTGGAAGAGATCCTTAACCGCTCTGTTCTCGATGATGAGAAGCGGTTAAACGAGATCCTAAGCGAGGGAAAATCAAAGTCCCAGATGAAACTCATGGGATCCGGCCACACGGCGGCAGTCGCGAGAGCCACATCCTACTTCTCTGACACCTCCTACTATAACGATATGACAGGCGGGATTGGATACTTTAAGTTCCTGGAGGACTGTGCGAAGAACTTTGACGAGAAGAAGAGCGAGATCATCGCAGGTCTGAAGCGTGTGATGGAAGCTCTTTTTACAAGGGAGAACATGACCGTCAGCTACACGGCGGACGACGAGGGATTCTCTTACCTCGGGAATGCTATGAAGAAGCTCTCTGAGAAACTTCCGGCGGGCAGCGGAAAAATCTATCCGTTTACGGCACCGAAGGAGAATTTAAACGAGGGATTCACTTCCTCCTCAAAGGTCAACTATGTGGCACACTGTGGAACCTTCGCGGGAAGCGGATATTCCTACACAGGCGCGCTTCGGATCCTGAAGGTGATGTTGAGCTACGATTACCTCTGGATCAACATCCGCGTGAAGGGCGGCGCTTACGGCTGTATGAGCGGCATTGGACGTTCCGGCGAGGGATATTTTGTCTCTTACCGCGATCCGGAAGTGAAGAAGAGCGATGATATCTATCTCGGCATTCCGGCTTATCTGGAGAACTTCGAGGCGGATGAGCGCACCATGACCAAATATGTCATCGGAACCATCAGCGATATCGACACACCGCTGACTCCGTCCTTACAGGGAAGCCGCGGACTCTCCGCATGGTATTCCGGAGTGACGGACGAGATGCTGAAGAAGGAGCGCGAGGAGATCTTAAACGCGACTGTGGAAGACATCCGCGCCCTTGCACCGATCACGAAGGCGATCCTTGAGACTGGCGCGGTATGCGTGGTCGGAAATGAGGATAAGATCAAGGCAGACAGCGAGATATTTAAGGAGATCAAGCCGCTGTTTGCATAATACCAAGGGAAAAAAGGCCGGAACTTCGACGCAGGCTTGCCTGCAGGAGAAGTTTTGACCTTTTGGCCCGCCAAAAGCATGAGTAAGTAGCCATTTTTCGAAGAAAAATGAGCGGATTACGAATGCTTTTGAAGGTTGCGGGAGCACGCAGTGCGGAGCAACCTGGTATGAGAGATTACCAATGCTTTTGAAGGTGCTATGTGCCGGTGGCACATGTCCAGCACCGACCGGAGCGAAGCGTAGATGCGGGAGCAATTCGGTATGGGAGAGATACATATAAAAGAATTAAGGAGATTTCATGAAAAAGGGATATAAATCTGGTTTTGTGACATTGATCGGACGCCCGAACGTTGGTAAGTCCACGCTGATGAACCACCTGATCGGACAGAAGATCGCGATCACATCGGAAAAACCGCAGACCACGAGAAACAGGATCCAGACTGTGTATACAGACGAACACGGGCAGATTATCTTCCTCGATACACCGGGCATCCACAAGGCAAAAAACAAACTCGGTGAGTACATGGTGAATGTTGCGGAGCACACACTCCGCGAGGTGGATGTGATCCTGTGGCTCGTGGAGCCGGGGACCTACATCGGTTCCGGTGAGCAGCATATCTTAAAGGTGCTGCAGACGGTAAAGACACCGGTGATCCTTGTCATCAACAAGATCGATACGGTAAAAAAAGAGGACATTTTAAAGACCATCGAGACCTACAAGGACGCGTACCACTTTAAAGAAGTGATCCCGGTATCCGCGATGAAGAAGACGAACACCGATACCCTGATCCACACGATCTTCCAGTACCTTCCGGAAGGTCCGCAGTACTATGATGAGGACACTGTCACAGATCAGCCGATGCGCCAGATCGCAGCAGAGCTGATCCGCGAGAAGGCACTGCGCATGATGTCCGACGAGATTCCCCACGGAATCGCGGTCACCATCGAGCGCATGACAGAGCGTGACAATGGTATCTTTGACATTGATGCCACGATCATCTGCGAACGTGAGTCCCATAAGGGAATCGTCATCGGAAAAGGCGGCCAGATGTTAAAACGCATCGGTACCTCCGCCAGGATCGAGATCGAAAACCTTATGGACACGAAGGTCAACTTAAAGCTCTGGGTCAAGGTCCGCAAGGAATGGAGAGATTCCGAGCTCTACATGAAGAACTACGGTTATAATTCGAAAGACATTTAAGATATGAGAGAACAGGTGATTCTGACCGGGATGGTCATCAAATCCGCCCCGGCGGGCGAATACGACAGAAGACTTGTGATCCTGACCTGTGAACGGGGAAAGATCACGGCTTTCGCCAGAGGCGCAAGAAGACCGGGAAGCACGCTGATGGCATCATCCGCGCCTTTTGTATTCGGCACGTTTGCCCTCTATGAGGGCCGGGATGCCTACTCTCTCGTCTCTGTGGATGTACAGAACTACTTCCGGGAGATCACGGAGGATATGGAGGCGGCGTGTTACGGCTCCTATTTTCTGGAGTTTGCGGACTACTACGGGAGAGAAAATCTGGAGGCAGTGGAGACCTTAAAGCTTCTCTATCAGTCCCTCAGGGCGCTCTTGAAAAGCGCGATCCCCAATCGCCTTGTGCGGGCAGTCTTCGAACTGAAACTCATGGAGATCAACGGTGAGTATATGGAAAAGCCTCTGGGAAGACTGGAAGATTCCACGATCTATACATGGGAGTACGTCCTTGCGTCGCCGGTGGAAAAGCTCTATACCTTTACGGTCACAGAGAAAGTTCTGGAAGAATTTACGAAGTGCGTAGCGGAAAATAAGCGGCGATTCGTAGATAAAACCTTCCATTCACTTGACATTTTGGATGTTCTTGTATATAAATAGGGTAATCCTTAAAAATAGCGGACATCTGTGCGGCTTATTCGTACAGTCGGAGATACCGGAATATCCGTGCGTAACGATGAAGGTACTGAAGCGTTGCGGATTTTTAGGGATAAGGAGGAATTCATGAAAAAAGGACAGACGGCAGCAGCCATTCTCCTTCTTTCGCTTGCCTTAAACGGCTGCGGCGGAGGAAACGGAACGACCGCATTTGCCCCGACGGAGTCCAGCCTTTATGTCACAAAGGAAGGCACCGTTACCAGCGCAGATGTGGAGACTTACGAGAATGATTACTACAGTGCTGATGAATTAAAAGCTTACGCAGAAGAAATGCTGGGCGTGTTTGAGAGTGGAAATCAGTCCGGAAGCAGCGAAAAAAAGGCTGAGATCGCGGAATGCACCGTGAAGGACGGAACCGCAAAGCTTCTCATCACATTTCCGGATGCGGAGGAATATCTTCGTTTCGCGGAGGAATATCCGGATACTGAGAGTGGGATCCGGATTGAGAGCCTGGATGTCGTTTCCGTTCCGGATGGGGTGGAAAAGGGCTATATCGTCGGATCCACGTTCTACAAGGCGGGAGACGAGAATACCGAGGTCTCCGCTGTGGATATAACAAAACAGAAAAAGCTCTATGTGGTATGTGTGAAGGGCAGCGCAAAGATCCAGACAGACGGACAGGTCCGGTATGTGTCTGAGGGTGTGACCCTTAACGGAAGTATGGCCGAGACACCGGAAGGTGAGACGTCCTATATTATATTTAAATAGTGAAAAACTGTTCAGCCGGTCTGCGCGTTTTCCTGCGCCGGCCGTAAGAAAACACTGTTTGAAGGGCTGGACAGTTACAATAGAAGAATTACTCTGCCGCGCAGACCAGCACGGACAGAAAGAGATCAAGAGGAGAGTCACAATGGAAAAGACAATGGAAAAAATTGTAGCACTTGCGAAATCCAGAGGCTTTGTATATCCGGGTTCCGAGATTTACGGAGGTCTTGCAAACACATGGGATTACGGCAATCTGGGCGTAGAGCTTAAGAATAACGTAAAGCGCGCATGGTGGAAGAAATTCATTCAGGAGAACCCGTACAACGTAGGTGTTGACTGCGCGATCTTAATGAACTCCCAGACATGGGTAGCATCCGGACATATCGGCGGTTTCTCCGATCCGTTAATGGACTGTAAGGCATGTAAAGAACGTTTCCGTGCCGACAAGCTCATCGAGGACTACATGGCAGAGAAAGGCGTTGAGCCGGAGACTCCGATCGACGGCTGGAGCCAGGAGCAGATGAAGAAGTATATCGATGATAACCAGATCCCGTGTCCGAGCTGCGGAAAGCATGACTTTACTGATATCCGTCAGTTCAACTTAATGTTCAAGACATTCCAGGGCGTTACCGAGGATGCAAAGAACACGGTTTACTTGAGACCGGAGACAGCACAGGGTATCTTCGTAAACTTCAAGAATGTACAGAGAACATCCAGAAAGAAAGTTCCGTTCGGTATCGGACAGATCGGTAAGTCCTTCCGTAACGAGATTACACCGGGTAACTTCACATTCCGTACCAGAGAGTTCGAGCAGATGGAGTTAGAGTTCTTCTGCAAACCGGGTACAGACCTTGACTGGTTCGCATACTGGAAACAGTACTGCATCAAGTGGCTGCAGGATCTCGGCATCAAGCCGGACGAGATGCGCGCCCGCGACCATTCTCCGGAAGAGCTTTGCTTCTACAGTAAGGCAACCACAGACCTTGAGTTCTTATTCCCGTTCGGCTGGGGCGAGCTCTGGGGAATCGCGGACAGAACCGACTATGACCTGACGCAGCATCAGAATGTATCCGGTCAGGATATGTCTTACTTTGATGATGAAGTAAATGAAAAATACATTCCGTATGTAATCGAGCCGTCTCTCGGCGCAGACCGTGTGACACTTGCATTCCTCTGCTCCGCATACGACGAGGAAGAGTTAGAGGGCGGCGATGTCCGCACCGTTATGCACTTCCATCCGGCGATCGCACCGGTGAAGGTTGGTATCCTTCCGTTATCCAAGAAGTTAAACGAGGGTGCAGAGAAGGTATATGCAGAGCTTTCCAAGTACTATAACTGTGAGTTCGATGACAGAGGAAATATCGGTAAACGTTATAGAAGACAGGATGAGATCGGTACTCCATTCTGCGTAACCTATGACTTTGATTCTGAGACAGACGGAGCTGTAACCGTTCGTGACAGAGATACCATGGAGCAGGTTCGTATCCCGATCGCAGAGTTAAAGAGCTATTTTGAGGAAAAATTAAGCTTCTGATTACTGGAAAAATCAGTGATTAGGACAGGATGAGGCGGCTGGATCTTATGTCAGACCGCCTCTTTCTTCTATAAAATAGAAAAAATGCGATAGTTTGAGTATGAAACTGTCCGCGCAGGAAAGACATAAAGGAAAGAAAAACAAGATGGAAAAGAAGAGAATCATCCTGGCATCCGGTTCCCCAAGACGGAAAGAACTGCTTCTGCAGATCGGAATCGTCCCGGAGATTATCGTGAGCCACGTGGAGGAGAAGATCACATCGGATGAGCCCTCGGGGGTAGTTATGAGCCTTGCGGAGCAGAAAGCCGTTGATGTTGCGGAAGATATGCCGGAAGGCGCGGTAGTCTTAGGATCTGATACGGTCGTTGCGGCAGATGGAAAGATCCTCGGAAAACCGAAGAGCCATGAAGAGGCATATGAGATGATAAAAAGACTCGCGGGACGCAGCCATCAGGTCTATACGGGCGTGTGCATCGTGAAAAAAGGAACTGCGGGAGAGAAAGATACCGTTGTTTCTTTCTATGATGAGACGGACGTGAACGTGTCCACGATGACAGAGGCGGAGATCCGTGAGTACGCGGATTCCGAGGAGCCCATGGACAAGGCGGGATCTTATGCGGTCCAGGGATTTTTTGCGAGATATATTGAGGGATTAAAGGGATCCTACGCGAACGTGATGGGACTTCCGGTGCATTTAGTGTACCAGAAATTGAAAGAACTTGGCGCTGTGTAGAAGTGGAGACAGAAATATGGGAAAATGGAACCGATGGGGACGGACGCTTAGCGTAGTCGTCCTCGCGGCAGCAGTCGTCTGCGGATGCGGCGTGAAGGAAACGCTGCTTTCCGGCAGAAAAAGTGAAAGAGAGTATGGGAAAGCCGAAACCATGGTGATCGTCACCACGGAGCGGCTCCGTTATGAAGAATTATATACAGACAAGATCTGGGATACGGTGGTGGACGAGTCTGGAACTACCTTCGAGGAGACATTGCTGTCCCAGATCCATGATTTCTTAAAGGAATTAAAGACCATGAGCCGCATGGCGGACGAGGAAAAAGTCACGCTCTCCGGAAAAGAGCGGGAACTGGCAAAACAGGCAGCGGCTCAGTACATGAAAGAACTGAAAAACGCCGGGGAGAGTTCCGAAATCGACAAAGATGTGGTAGAATCTTTATATGAAGACTACTGGAAGACCGAAAAACTGGTGGAGACGCTGACGGGCAGCGTCAACCTGGAAGTCAGCGACAGCGAGGCGAAGGTCATCACCGTGGATGAGATCGTGCTCTCCGATAAGGACCAGGCGGATGAGGCGTTAAAGAAAGTCCAGATGGAAGGAACCGACTTTATGACCGTCGCAAAGGGGGTCTCCGAGGATCAGGAGATCGAGAAGAAGATCTCCAGAGGCTTGAGACCGGAGGCTTACGAAAAGGCTGCTTACGCCCTGGCCACAGGGGAGACCAGCGATGTGATCGAGGCAGATGGAAAATATTATATCCTGCGCTGCGTCAACGACTACGATGAAGCTGCCACAAAGGCCCGGAAGGAAGAGATGGTCCGGGAGAAGAGGAATGAGGTGTTTTACGAGACCTACTCGGAGTACGCGGCGAAGGTTCATCTCGCGAAGGATGACAGCCTGTGGAAGAATCTCTCGATAACAGATGGAGAGAGGACATCGGCGGACTTTTTCGAGATATTTGAAACAGTATGTAAAGGTACAGACAGTTAATTTCTTAAAAATCTTCACCAGGTCCGTACAGCTGTAATGACACAAGAGTATATTTTAAGTTACTGTACATGGGTAGGAATTTTCTGAACTGAAAATTCCGTACAATACAGTGGTGGTAGTGGATTTTGCCGATTCGGAATGCGAAGCATCGGCAAAATCAGTTACTGTTTGCGCAAAGCGTGAACAGTAACTATTTTAAGCAGGACAGATATGGAACAGGTAAAAAGTTCCAGACATAATCAGGGAAACAACATGCGGAGGTAAATAATGGTTGCATTAAAGATCGAAGAGCAGAAAGCGTTTACGGCAGGGCTTTTCATCGGGGAGATCTTTGATAAATTTCTGGTGCGGGAAGCGGAGATCGTGACCTACAACCAGTTCACGATCGACGGAAAGGTCCGTCAGGGCTATTTTTCCGAAGAGGAACTGGAAGAAAACAGGATCGAAGAGTACTCTTCATGGAAGACCTTAAAGCCGGTCTGCTACTCCTTAATAAAAGGAAAACGGCTTCCGGAGAGCTTCCGCATTGTATTTCAGATGCCCCCATCCGCCAGAGACCGGTTCGTTGCCGGAAAAATCCCGGGAATCTATCCGGATCAGGTCGGCGGGCTTTACATCAATATCCAGTATGAGAACCACGAGATGATCTGCGTTACAGGGACGTCCATGAAGCAGTTTACCTTGGACAGGACGTTAGAGAACGAGTGGGATGAGAATGTAAAGAAGTTCTTAAAAAAGAACGGGGTAGTCTTCAGTTAGGCAGCCGGTTCCTGCGGGCAGCAGGGAACGGGATGAGAAACTTGGGGAAAGGGGTTACTTATCATGAAAAAATTTGCAGAGCTTCAGTATGTCCGTCCGGACATGGAAAAAATCTTCGCGCGCGTATCGGGGGATATCGCAGTGTTGAAGGAAGCAAAGAACTACGAGGAATTTCGGAATGCCTATATGGATTATGTGGAAGCCGACACAGAGCTTGAGACATCAAAGACTGTCGCCCATATCCGGAATACGATCAATCTTTTAGATGAATTCTATGAGGCGGAGATGGTATATTTCAACAGCCAGATGCCGAAATATGAAATCCTGAAAAAAGAGATGGGCGAGGTGATCGTGGCATCTCCGTTTAAGGCTGAAATGGAAAAAGAATTCGGCGCGATCCTGATCCAGAACATGGAGGCCCAGAAACAGCTTTCTGACGAATCCATTGTGGATGATCAGGTGAAAGAGGCGGAGCTTGTCAGCCGCTTTATGAAAACGCAGGCAGCTGCTACCGTGGAATTTAAGGGAGAGCAGATCGGAAACTACGGACTCTTAAAGATCATGCAGAGCACAGACCGTGTGGAGAGAAAAGAGGCGTTTGAGGCATGGGCAAAGCTCTATGAGGGAATTGCGCCGACGTTAGAGGAAGTTTATGACGGTCTTGTAAAGGTCCGTGCCGGTATGGCAAAGAAGCTTGGATTTAAGAGCTTTATTCCGATGGGATATCTGCGCCGCCGTCGTTTTGACTATACGGAAAAGGAGCTGGAGGTATTCCGGAAACAGGTCCGCGAGGTCGTGGTTCCGGCAGCGGCAAAGCTGTACGAGCGTCAGAAGGAAGCTCTTGGGATCGATACACTCTATTATTATGACGAATCCATCGCTTCTCCGTCCGGAAATCCGGTTCCGATCGGAGATAAGGAATATCTTGTCGGCGAAGCCCAGAAGATGTACCGTGAGCTTTCCAGGGAGAGCGGAGAGTTCTTTGATTTCATGATGGAGTACGAGCTTTTCGATCTGGACTCCAAGCACGGAAAACGCGCCGGCGGATACTGTACGACACTCCCGCAGTATCATGCACCGTTTATTTTTTCAAACTTTAACGGAACCGACGCAGATGTCAATGTTCTGACCCATGAGGCCGGTCACGCGTTTGCAGGATTTACAGCGGCAAAATACCAGAAGACCCCGGAATTATGTCATTCCACCAGTGAGATCAATGAGATCCATTCCATGAGCATGGAGCTCTGGACCTATCCGTGGATGGAGAATTTCTTTGGAGATAAGGCAGAGGAATACCGCAGAGAGCATTTGGCAGACGCTCTTATGAAGATCCCGTATATGCTCTGCGTAGACGAATATCAGCATAAGGTATTTGAAAATCCGGAAATGACCACAATGGAGCGGAGAGCAGTCTGGAGCGGTCTGGAGAAGATCTACATGCCCTGGAGAAATTATGCAGGAAATGAGTTCCTCGAGAGTGGAGCATTCTGGATCAAACAGCAGCATATCTTCCTGTATCCGTTCTACTATGTAGATTACGCGATGGCACAGATGGGCGCCTTTGAGTTCTACACAAAGATGAAGGAAGACCGGAAGGCAGCCTGGGCAGATTACTATAAGCTCTGCGCGGCGGGCGGATCCATGGGATACTTCGACCTTCTGAAATACAGCGGACTTCACAATGTGCTGGAGGATGGTTCTGTGAAGATCATCCTGAAGGGCGTGTTTGAGGAGTTAGGGCTGTAAGAGTACTGTGGGGAGAAAACAGAATTGTTTTCTTACGGTCAGCGCAGCAAGTGCGCAGACCTACTGAACAGTTACATGAAATCTAAAATGAGGCAGTGGGACATATTCTTTTTAGAGTAGTTCTGCTGCCTCTTTTATACACAGATAATGAGCCTAAATGCGTGTATACATGAGACATGGTATTTATTGAGCAAAGTTCGCTGTTTTTCGGAAACCTTCCAGAGAACGGAAAAAATTGTAACATTTACTCATTAGTTTTCAGAAAAAAGTAAGGAAAAAAAGGTCGAAATATGATACGATAGGGGTATTAGGAATAAGTCTAAAAGGAGGAAAAATCATGGAGCAGATCAATATCCTGGTAGTGGATGATGAAAAAGAGATCGCGGACCTTGTAGAGATCTATCTGGTCAGCGATGGATATAAAGTATTTAAGGCAAATAACGCGAAAGAGGGGCTGGAGATCCTGGATCAGGAGGAGATCCATCTGGTACTCTTAGACATCATGATGCCGGGAATGGACGGTCTTGAGATGTGCAGGAAGATCCGCGAGACCAACAACATTCCGATCATCATGCTGAGCGCAAAATCCACGGATCTCGATAAGATCCTGGGTCTGGGAACCGGCGCGGACGATTATGTGGTAAAGCCGTTCAACCCGCTGGAGCTCACGGCCCGCGTGAAATCCCAGCTCCGCCGCTACACCCAGTTAAACCCTAACAGCAGCACTGGAAAAGCGGCAAAGAACGAGATCTCGATCCGTGGCCTCTCCATCAATAAAGATAACCACAAGGTCGTTGTCTACGGCGAGGAGATCAAGCTGACGCCCATCGAGTTCGATATCCTGTACCTTCTGGCATCGAATCCCGGCCGGGTGTTCAGCACCGACGAGATCTTTGAGAAGGTATGGAACGAGAAAGTATACGAGGCAAACAACACCGTCATGGTACATATCCGGAGACTCCGCGGAAAAATGAAAGAGGACACGAGACAGGATAAGATCATCACAACGGTCTGGGGGGTAGGATACAAAATTGAAAAATGATTGGAGCAGAAGCTTTTACAGGCAGATCGCGGTGAACATCTGTTACAGTGCCCTGATCGCATGTCTGGTGGACGCGTTCCTCATCATGAATATGAACTTCCTTCTGGCGTACCTGAACCAGACCAGATACGCGAATCTGTTGATCCTGCAGATCTTTAAGATGGGTACTATCACCACGATCCTCTATGTGATCGTTGGAATCGGAATCTTTGCGCTGGCGTTTCTCATGATCGAGAAGAAAAATATGAAGTATATAGGGAAGATCGCGGTGGCGATCCAGAATATCTCCGAGGGCGACTTAAACACCCAGATCGAGGTGGTGGGGGACAACGAGTTCTCCGCCATGGCATCGAACCTGAACCGGATGGAAGCGGATATCCGGAAGCTCATGGATAAGGAACGAGAGTCGGAGCGGACGAAGAATGAGCTGATCACGAACGTGGCCCACGACTTAAGGACACCGTTGACTTCCATTATCGGTTATCTGGAACTCCTGTCTTCCGGACCGGCCATCAGCCTGGATATGCAGAAAAAGTATATCAATATCGCCTATGTGAAGGCAAAGCGTCTGGAAAAACTCATTGAGGACCTGTTTGGATTCACGAAGATGAATTACGGAAAGATATCCATGAATGTTGGAAAGGTGGATATCGTAAAGCTCTTAGGGCAGCTTTTGGAAGAATTTTATCCGAGCTTCGCGGACAAGGACCTGACCTATGAGCTCAAGAGCAATGTCCCGTCCCAGATCATCACGGCGGACGGAAACCTTCTGGCGAGACTTTTTGATAACCTGATCAACAACGCCATCAAGTACGGTGCCGAGGGAAAGAAGGTCCTGATCCAGGTATTCGCGAAGGACGATATCGTCACGGTGTCTGTCACGAACTATGGCTATGTGATCCCGGCGGAGGAACTGCCGTTGATCTTCAACAAGTTCTACCGGGTAGAGCAGTCGAGGTCCTCAAAGACAGGCGGAACGGGTCTCGGTCTTGCCATCGCGAAGAATATCGTGGACATGCACGGCGGAACGATCTCCGTGGCCAGCGACCTGAACGGAACGGTGTTCACGGTGAAGCTGAAGGTGGATTTTGATGTGAATAAAGAAAATTTTGGTATGATCCAGTAAAGAGAGATAACAGCTGTTCAGCAAAAACGCATATTTCCTGCTCTGACGGCAGAAAAGCGGCTGAGAATACTGAACAGGGATACCCGTTGATCAATGATAGGAAGAATGTATGAGAAATAAAAAGAAACAGCTGCTGTTTGGCTGTCTTGCGGCCCTGGTCCTGTCCGCGGGGGCATTCCCGGCCTTTGCCCAGGACCAGGACAGCTTCAGCACAAACATGGAGTCCGGCTCGCAGAATTCTGTGCCGGTGGCGGTGGACATCACGGCAGTTTACGGAAGAAATGCGAAGCCCGGAAGCTTTGTGCCCATAAAGGTCAGCATCTACGGCCAGACGGAGGCACCGTTTTCCGGCACACTTACTGTCTCTACTTTGGAGAGTGATAACGATGAAGGCACAGAGGAATACGAGTATTCGTACCAAGTAGAGGTGGGACCGGCGGAGACGAAGACGATGGAGTTCTATGTCCCCTTAGGACAGAAGAGCGGGACGATCCACCTGACATTAAAAGACGGGAAGAAGACCATGGGGGAGACCTCCATGGATTTTGACGTTTCTAAGGACGAAAACCGTCTGTTTGCAGGTGTCCTGGAGAACAAGTCAGGAAGTCTCTCATGGATTGACGGGATTGGGCTGAATTATGGAATGCTCACCACACGGGTCGTTGAGATCCCAGGGGAAGACTTCCCGGAAGATTCCCGGGGATTTTCCATGTTTGATGTGCTCCTCATAAACGGATATGACTGCCGGACACTGAATGATGTCCAGAAAGAAGCCGTCCTCACATGGGTGGAAAATGGCGGAACACTGCTTATCGGAACGGGAAGAGAAAGGGATAAGACCCTGGATATCCTGGGAGAGGCAGAGCCGAAGGTCAGCTTAAGGGATCCGGAGGTTCTCTTGGTCGGCATGGGAACGGAATACACGAAAAACAGTCCTGAGGACTCGGAAGTCCGCGTGACCTACACGGAACCTGTGATCTCCGGGGCCAAAGAGCGGATGGTGACGGATGGAACGCCGCTTCTTAAGACCATGAAGTACGGAAAGGGGACCATCGGTGTCTACGGGGTAAGCCTGTCCGATCTCTCCGGCTTTGCGAAAAAGAACCCGTCCTTCGCGTCATATTTTCTCGGTGAGATCTTTAACGAGGATGAACTGAATACGATCTATTATTATTCCCAGGGCGGCGATGCTGATTACTGGAACGCCTACAATCTCGTCAGCGGGGGAAATGGGGAGCGGATCCCCAATCTCGCAATCTACGGGATCAGCGTTGCGGGATATCTGGTGATCGTGGGACCCGGGCTGTATCTTCTTTTAAAGAAGCGTGGGATCAACCGGTACTACGGGACTGCAGTGTTTATTTTTTCCGCGGCCTCCTGTGTCGTGATCTGGGGCATGGGATTTAAGACGAGATTCACCAGTGAATTCTGCACGACAGCGACGATCCTGGACGCATCCGGGGACAGCGCGGGGGAGATGACCTTCTTAAACGTCCGGACTCCGGACAGCAGCGGATTTACCGTGGATCTTCCGACGGATTACAGGGTCACACCCCTTACGAGGAGTGCCCGCTACGACATGAACCAGCTGGAAGACTACCCGAAAAAGCGCCAGGCATCCATCGGGATCCGGAAAGAGGCAGACCAGACCGTGCTTTGGAGTCGGAAGTCCAAAGCCTTCGATTCCAGATTTTTCCTTCTGGAGCGGCAGAAAGACCTGAGGGCTGGAAATGTGGAGGCGGACTTTACTGTGTCGGATGGGATGATCACGGGGTATGTGGAGAACAGGCTTCCTGTGACGCTTGAGAACGCGGCAGTCTATCTCTATGGCCAGGTGCTGATCATTGGAAACATGGAACCAGGCCAGCGTCTGGAATTTGACCGGGAGCCGCTAAAGGTATGGCCGTTGGGCATGACATGGATGCTTTCGGACACCCTGACCGGAACTCCGGATCGTCAGGAAGACTCCGATGAGGAGTACATTAAAAATGTCCAGAAATCCAACCTCAGCGGATACTTTACGGATCGTTACTACTCGTCCTACAACGGCGAGGTGCGCTTCGGCGCGTTCCTCCCGGAAGGTTATGAGGGAAACGACGATCTCTTCGGAAAAAACTGGGACGGAAGGACCTTCTACACCCAGAAGATCGACTGCGCCATGGGAACAGATGGCGAGGTCTACCGCTGCGGTCAGATCCGGGAACCATCCGTGACCTCCGGTATAGGGGCAAATTATGGAAATTCCATGATCCTCTACGGGACAGACCCGGTGGTGGTGGAATATGACCCGGGAACGGACATTGTGATCGAGAAATTCTCATTTCTTCCGGTGTCCGACGACTTTTTCCAGGGCAACCAGTATTCCTATATCCGCCCATTCTCCGGGGAGGCGAGTTTTTACAACGAAAAGACAGGAAGCTATGACCCGGTGGATATCCGGAAACAGGATTTCTCAAGGGAAGAGCTGGCAGATTATATCGCTGCTGACGGAAAGATCACGGTCCGCTACACAGCCGGAAGCGATGCGGAAATCGGAGTGAGCCAGACACTTCCACTCCTGATGGTGACGGGGAGGGAAAGCTGATGTTGAAGATACATGGACTGAAAAAAAAATTCGGAAATTTTGAGGCTCTCTCCGGGCTTGATATGGAAGTGGAGGAGGGGGCGCTCTATGGCTTTGTCGGACCGAACGGAGCCGGAAAGACCACGGCGATCCGCATTATCACGGGACTCCTGAAAGCAGATGAGGGAACCGTCATGATCGGCGGAAAGGATGCGTTCCTCTACAGCGGGCAGGTGAAAAATGAGTTCGGCTATGTGCCGGATGAATTCGGACTTTACGACAACTTAAAAGTCTGGGAATACATGGACTTTTTCGCCTCCTGCTACGGACTCTCCGGCCTTGTGGCGAGAGAGCGGTGCACAAAGCTTCTGGAACAGGTAAAACTCGCGGGAAAAGAGGAATTCTTTGTGGATAGCCTGTCCAGGGGAATGAAACAGAGACTCTGCCTGGCGCGGGCCATGATCCACGATCCGAAGCTCCTTGTTTTAGACGAGCCCACATCCGGCATGGATCCGAGAGCCAGGATCGAGTTTAAGGAGCTTTTAAAGGAACTCTGCGCTGAGGGAAAAACCATCGTGGTCAGCTCCCACATCCTCTCAGAGCTGGCCCAGATGTGTACGGATATCGGGATCATCGATGCCGGAAAGATCGTCCTATCGGGAAACATGGGGGAGATCTTAAAGAAGGTGAATGACTCTAACCCGATCCGGATCCAGGTTGTGGAGAATGTCTGGGAAGCGGTGAAGTTTCTCCGAACGGAGCCGGAGGTCCAGACCATCACGGTGGAGGGAAACGATATCGTCGTGGGATTCCACGGCGGAAAAGACGCTGAGGCGATGCTGCTTGCAAAACTTGTGGCCCACAATATTGGAATCTGCGGATTCTGGAGAGAGCCTGGTGACCTTGAGAGCATCTTCATGCAGATCACGGATCATGATATGGAAAAGGTGGTGATGACGAGTGAAGAATAATCCGGTCTATAAGAGGGAAATGCTGGTACGTTCGAGAAGCTTCCGGATTCCGCTCATCATCATGATCTTCAACGGGATCCTGGCTGTGGTGGCACTCTTAAACATGTACCAGAGCATCGCCCAGGTGAAGGTCAGCGGCTCGGTGCGCTATGAAAATTTTCTCCAGCTCTACGCCTTTGTGGCAGCGCTGGAATTTATGCTTTTGATGTTTATCATGCCTGCTCTGACCTCCGCCAGCATCAGCGGGGAGCGTGAGCGGCACACATTGGAACTCATGTTTACCACGAAGATCCGTCCTGTGGAGATCGTTGTCGGGAAGCTCATGTCCGCGTTCTCCCAGCTTATGATCTTAGTGGTATCGAGTCTGCCGATCCTGATGCTGACCTTTATCTATGGAAGTATCAGCTCCGGGGATCTCATGATCCTTCTTGTGAGCTATGTGGTGGGGGCGCTGTACTGTGGAAGTCTCGGAATCTTCGCGTCCTCCCTCATGAAGCGGTCCACATTCTCCAATGTGATCACTTACGGGATCATGTTAGTTGTTGTCGTTGGAACATACATGCTGAATGTGTTCCTCCTCAAGATCTCCGAGACAGAGATCAGCACGATGGCGCTCAATTCCGGGGAGACGATCCCGAAGGCGAGCTCTGGAGCGTCGGTATACCTTCTTCTCCTGAATCCGGCAATCATGTTCGCGGAGCTTTTGGAGAATCAGGTGGCAGGTGGCGGCGGAAACTTTACGATCACAAATTTCCTCGGTGACAACGGCGGAAATTTTATCACAAACCACTGGGTATTCTGCAGTCTGGTGATCCAGGCGGTGCTCTCTGTGCTTTTTACCTGGGGAGCGGTATTTTTCTTAAAGCCGGAGAGATCGAAAAAAACAGGTTCCTTTGGAAAGCCCACAGGAACAGGACGGAGGTCATAGACAATGTTTTATATCGGATGCCATCTTTCCTCGGCGAAGGGATTCCTTGCCATGGGAAAGGACGCGGAAAAGATCGGCGCGACGACGTTTCAGTTTTTTACAAGAAATCCCAGGGGCGGAAGCGCGAAGCCGTTAGACCATGAGGACATCGCAGCGTTCCTGAAACTAAAAGAGGAGCTGGGGCTGGGGACTCTGGTGGCCCATGCGCCATATACACTGAACGGCTGCTCAGCGGATGAAAAAATCCGGGATTTCGCGAAGCGGACCATGGCGGATGACCTGGAGCGCATGGAGGCGGTTCCTGGAAACCTCTACAATTTCCATCCGGGAAGCCATGTGAAGCAGGGTGTGGAGGTTGGAATCACCTATATCGCGGAGATGTTGAATGAGATCCTGAAGCCGGAGCTTCACACCACGGTGCTCCTGGAGACCATGGCGGGAAAGGGCAGCGAGGTCGGAAGAAGTTTTGAGGAGCTTCGGGAAATTCTTGACAGAGTTGAACTTTCTGATAAGATGGGTGTATGTATGGATACCTGTCATGTATGGGATGCCGGATATGACATCGTGAATGATCTCGACGGAGTGCTGGCGGAATTTGACCGTGTTGTGGGGATTGAACGCCTGAAAGCGGTCCATTTAAATGACAGCATGAACGTCCGGGGAGCCAGAAAGGACCGCCATGCGCGGATCGGGGAAGGCGGGATCGGCGCGGAGGCGCTTGTGCGGGTGATCAACCATCCGGCGCTGAGGAATCTGCCGTTCTGCCTGGAGACTCCGAATGAGCTTCCGGGGTATGCAGCGGAGATCAGGTTCTTGAAAGATCATAGGATCGGATAATTTTCGGAAAAAATCCGGACCGGCGGGTATAGGCGGCGAAAACCGCTGTCCAGGAATCCGAACGGTGAGTGATAAAAGGAGGAAACGGGATATGGGTATTTTAAAAGTTGGTGCCGGCGCGTTAAAGAGTGTGCTGGAAGACCAGTGGCGCGAGTATTTTTACTGCCCGTCCATGGAGGCGGACGTTCTTGTAAAGAAAGGTGAGAACCGGAAATCAAAGAGAAGCTATAACACAAAGGGCAGTGACAACCTAATCTCCAACGGCTCCATCATCGCAGTCAACGAGGGACAGTGCATGATGATCGTTGACCAGGGCGCTATCGTCGAGGTATGTGCGGAGGCCGGTGAGTTCGTTTATGATACCTCCGCAGAGCCGAGTATTTTCTACGGAAACCTTGGAAAGAGCATCGGGGACAGCTTTAAGCAGTTTGGAAAGCGTTTCACCATGGGCGGCGACACGGCGAGGGACCAGAGAGTCTACTTCTTCAACACGAAGGAGATCGTCGGAAACAAGTACGGCACAGCGAACGCAGTCCCGTTCCGTGTTGTAGACCAGAATATCGGCCTCGACGTGGACATCGCGATCCGCTGCCACGGCGAATATTCTTACAGAATGGTGGATCCGATCCTCTTCTATAAGAACATCTGTGGAAATATCGAGGAAGATTACACGAGAGATAAGATCGATTCCCAGCTCCGCAGCGAGCTTCTGACAGCTCTGCAGCCGGCCTTCGCGAAAATCTCCGGGATGGGAGTCCGCTACAGCGCGCTTCCGGGTCATACGGTGGAGCTTGCGAACGCGCTCCGTGAGATCCTTTCCGACAGTTGGGACGATGTATACGGAATTACTGTGAGCAAGATCGGCGTGAGTTCCGTGAAGGCCTCCGAGGAAGACGAGGCGATGATCAAGGAACTCCAGAGAAATGCCACATTCAGAAATCCTGGAATGGCGGCGGCGCATTTAGTCAGCGCGCAGGCTGAGGCGATGCAGAGCGCGGCGAAGAATACTTCCACAGGCCCGATGATGGCCTTCGCGGGAATGAATATGGCGGCGCAGAACGGCGGATTCAACACCCAGGGGTTGTTTAACATGGCAGCCGGACAGGGACAGCAGGGAAATCCTGCTATGGCAGACCAGGCACAGCAGGCATCCGGCGGTCCGGCGAAGATGGCACCGTTATCCGGATGGACCTGTTCCTGCGGACAGGAAGGAAATACCGGAAACTTCTGCTCCAACTGCGGAAAGAAGAAACCGGAGGAGAGCGGATCCTGGACCTGCAGCTGCGGACAGGAGAATACAGGCAATTTCTGTTCCAACTGCGGAAAGAAACGCCCGGATGCCGTTTGGACCTGTTCCTGCGGACAGGAAAATAAAGGAAACTTCTGCGCGAACTGCGGAAAACCGAGACAGTAAAAAATGTAAGCTCCCTGGCTGCCTTTTAGGGCAGATAGGGAGCTTAAGCCAGATACAGGGGGAAAGAAAATGGCACTTGTAAGTTATAAATGCCCCAACTGCGGCGGCTCGGTGGTCTTTGATCCGAAGAAGCAGAAGTTCTGCTGTGAGTTCTGCATGTCGGAATTTACGAAGGAAGAGATGGAAGCCGCGGCGTTAAAATCTACGGAGACCAGCGGCACGCAGGAGGAAAGCAGTGCTGCAGATACAGCACAGAATAATAACGCGGGCAGCACGAAGCAGAACGAGGATGCCCTGGTCTATATCTGCCCGAGCTGCGGCGCGGAGGTCGTGACGGACGCAACGACGGCGGCAACATTCTGTTACTACTGTCACAACCCGGTAGTGCTTTCAGGAAAGCTTTCCGGCGAATTCCTGCCGGACTATGTGATCCCCTTTGCCATGGACAAGAAGAAAGCAACGGGGATATTCCTTGACTGGATCAAGAAGAAAAAATATATCCCGGACGACTTCTTCTCGAAGGACCAGATCGAGAAGTTTTCTGGTGTGTACTTCCCGTACCTGATGTACAGCTGCAGGGTCGACGGAAGGATCCAGGCGGAAGGCGAGAAGAACCGGACCTGGGTGACGGGAAATATCCGCTACACGGAGCATAAAAAATACCGGATGGAACGTGCGGGACAGCTTGATGTAAAGAATGTCACGAGAAACGCGCTTAAGAAGAATAACAGCGCTCTCGTGGAAGGCGTCCTGCCTTTTGACATGGAAAAACTCCAGCCCTTTGATATGGGATACCTCTCCGGTTTTCAGGCGGAGAAGCGGGACATGGAGAAAGAGTCCCTGACCCCGGAGGTGGAGAGCGAGGTAAAACAGTACACGGTGGAGCAGCTGAAAGCTGATGTTATGGGGCAGTATTCCGCAGTGCGGGTGGACCAGAGCGACACAAATATCCGGGACGCGAGATGGCACTACGCCCTGCTTCCGGTGTGGATCCTGACCTACCGGGATAAGGCGGGAAAAGACGAGCTCTACTACTTTGCCATGAACGGGCAGACAGGGAAGATCTGCGGAAAGCTCCCGGTGGCGAAGGGAAAACTTGTGAAACTGTTCCTGGAGATCTTTGTGCCGGTTGCGGCGATTCTGATGATCGGGGGGTGGTTCCTGTGATGAAAACAAAGCAGATAAATGGAAAAACAGCAGGGAACAGCCTGGAGAACGGAAGAAAGTTAAGTGCGGTGGAAAACGTTTTTCATGCTGTAAAGACAGCGGCGAGAACTGTCTTTGCAGCGAGTGCTCTTGGAGTGCTTCTGGCAGGAACCGCCTTTGCGGCAGCTGGAGAAGATGCCTATCAGATGGCAGAGGGAACGGAGAGCTATGCGGATGTCTACGACATGGCGGATCTGTTTACCGATGAGGAAGAAAAACAGCTTTCTGAGCAGGCACAGGTCCTTTCAGATACGATGAAGATGGAAGCAGTCATCGTCACCACCGAGGAGAATTCCGACTCCGCCCAGGTGTTCGCGGACGGATTTTACATGGAAGGCGGTTTCGGAACCGGTTCCGACCACTCGGGAATCCTGTTTCTCATCGATATGGATAACAGGGAACTCTACATATCTACAAACGGACAGATGATCCGTTACATGACGGACAGCCGCATCGATGATGTTCTGGACGATGTTTATAATTACGCGGCAGATGCCGATTACTACGGGGCAGCGGCGGCGTTTCTGACGGATACGGAAAAGTGCTATTCCAACGGGATTTCAAGAGATCAGTACAACTATGACACGGAGACGGGAAAGATCAGCCGTTATCACCATATCGAATGGTATGAGATCCTGATCGCCCTCGGCGTGGCGGCGGTCTGCGGGGGTACTGCGGTGGCATCGGTACTTCGAAGCTACGGTCTTCACGGGGAAGATAAGCGGATGGCCGCAAACTTTAAACTCTCTTACCGGAGAGACAGCCGGTTCACCATGGGGAATGTCCTGGCAGATGCATTGCTGACATCCTATATCACCCAGCAGGTGATCCAGACACAAAAGAATAACAGACCGGGGTCAGGCGGAGGAAGCTTTTCCGGCGGAGGAAGATCATCCACCCACAGTTATGGAGGAAGCAGCCACGGCGGCGGAGGAAGGAAGTTTTAAGGTATGGAGATCAAAAAGATCGGAATTATCGGACAGGGCGCTCTCGGCGTCATGTACGGAAATTATCTGAAAAAACGGATGGGAAATGAGAATGTCTTTTTTATCGCGGATGAGGGGCGCGTAAACCGCTACCGGAGCGCGGATATGGTCTGCAACGGGGAAGCCTGTGGATTTTCCTACCGGTCTCCGGCGGAGGCGGTGACGGCGGATCTCATTATCTTTGCGGTGAAGTTCATGGGAATGGAGAGCGCGCTTGAGACCGTGAAGCCGTTTGTCGGGGAACATACCCTGTTCTTGTCGGTACTCAATGGAATTTCCAGCGAGGAGATGATCGAGAAAGCCTACGGCGCGGATCATGTGCTCTACGCCTGCGTGCAGGGCATGGACGCAGGAAAGGACGGAAATGAGGTCACCTACAAAAATATGGGTTATATCACCATCGGAAATAAGGACAGGAGCCATGATGAGAAGCTGAAGGCGGTGACGGAGCTTTTTGACCGGACGGGGCTGGCCTACAAGGTTCCGGATGATATTCTTCGGGAACAGTGGAACAAGCTCATGTTAAACACCGGTGTGAATCAGGTGACAGCGGTCTACGGTGCGCCATACAGCCTGATCCAGAAAGAGGGAGAGGCGCGTACCATGATGATCGAGGCCATGCGGGAGGTTCTCCGTGTGGCGGACACCCAGGATATTGATCTTACGGAGGCGGACATCGATTACTGGCTGGAGCTTCTTGCGACCTTAAACCCGGAGGGACATACCTCCATGTGCCAGGATGTTCTGGCAGGACGCCCGACGGAGGTGGACCTGTTCGCGGGAACGATGCTTAAGATCGCAAAGAAAGAGGGATTTTCTCTTCCTGTGAATACGTTTTTATATGAGAAGCTGAAGGAATTAGAAGGCGCCGCGGATTGAGGGCGGTGAGTCAATGCTATCATTCGGACAAAGGAGACCAAGAAACACATGACGATCATGGTAATAGACGGCCAGGGCGGAAAGATGGGCAAAGGCCTGGTGGAACAGTTAAAGAAGCTTTGCCCGGAAGATGAGATCCTGGCGATCGGAACGAACAGCATTGCCACAGCAGCAATGCTGAAGGCGGGGGCGGATGCCGGCGCCACAGGGGAAAACCCGGCGGTAGTCACAAGCCGCACCGCCGACATCATTGTCGGTCCCATGGGAATCGTCATCGCTGATTCCCTCATGGGTGAGATCACGCCAAAAATGGCCGTCGCCATTGGCCAGAGCCTGGCCCAAAAAGTTCTGATCCCCGTAAACCGCTGCCAGCACTTTGTTGTAGGATGCAGGGATATTTCTATGGGGGAGTATGTGAAGCTTGCGGTGGAGGAAGTTTTGAAGATCCGCCGCGGGGAGATATAGGTTTCATGGCATAATTCTCTGCCTGTCCGCATACACTGGGATGTATGTGGGAAGGAGAGTGTGCCATGAGGAAAAAAGAGCATTCGGGATCGGCAGCAGTGATCGGGGCACAGCTGGTGATCCTTTTTATTTTGACGGTTTCCCTGTGTGTTCAGAGCAGGAAAGCGGCGGCGGAGAATACATATGCGGTGATGGAGGAGAGCGGTGAAGGCAGTCGGGCCGGGGCGTCCGGAAAAGCAGCGGGAGACAGCCAAAAGAAGAGGTACATCCACTGGGTGGAATTTAATGTTCCGGCAGATGTGATGGAGAAGGCGTTCCGGCTGGACATGGGGACGGTGCAGGAAGAGGTGCATCTGGATTGGGTGGAACTGCTGGCATATCTCGGGGCGAAGTATGGTGGAGATTTTGAGCGGTTCCGGCAGACAGATCTGGACGCAGTGGTGGAGAAACTGAAGTCCGGGTCAGCGATGGAGGAGATCGCAAAGGACATGAAATATTATGCCTATTACCGTGAGGCATATGGGGCGGTCCTGGATGGCATGGTTGGATATTTTGAGCAGGAGAGCGGCAATGATAAGATCTGGCTCAGAAAATATGGCCTGAAGGTGTTCTCACCGATCGCGAAAAACTTTCCCTACAGCGATTTTGACGATTTCGGCGCGTCCCGGTCCTACGGATTTAAGAGGAAGCACCTGGGTCATGACATGATGGGACAGGTGGGGACGCCGGTGATCGCGGTGGAATCCGGGTATGTGGAGGCTCTGGGCTGGAACCAGTACGGGGGGTGGCGGATCGGAATACGAAGCTTCGATAAAAAGAGGTATTACTATTACGCCCACCTGCGCCAGAACTACCCGTATCAGGCGAATTTAAAAGAGGGCAGTATCGTGACGGCAGGCGATGTGATCGGATATCTCGGCAGGACCGGGTACAGCACCACGGAGAACACGAACAATATCACGACACCGCACCTTCACTTCGGAATCCAGCTCATTTTTGATGAGTCACAGAAAGAAGGAAACAATGAGATCTGGATCAACTGCTATGAGATCGTGAAATTCCTGCGGATGAACCAGAGTGAGACGGTGAAGGTGGAAGGGACGAAAGAGTGGACGAGAGTCTATAATATGAAGGATCCCGGAATTCCAGAGAGCTCAGAACGTACAGAAAATTTAGAACAGCCGGAGGAGAGTGAAGGTCCAACGACTGACTAAAGGCGGGAAACATGGATAGAATTTCAGAAATCTCCCCATAATAACCCAGGTAAGAAAGTTCCGGTACCACTTTCCGGAACTTTTTTCTTAATAAAAAAACGAAAGGGTGAGATTCATGAAAGATCAGGTCTTTGGCGTCCTGCAGAGGATCGGGAGGTCGTTTATGCTGCCGATCGCACTGCTGCCCGTGGCGGGACTATTGCTTGGTATCGGCGGTTCCTTCTCGAATACCACGATGCTTGAAACGTACGGGCTCACGCGGATCATGGGACCGGGAACCTTCTGGAACGCATTGTTCACGGTGATGAGTCAGGCGGGGGATATCGTGTTCGCGAACCTTCCGATCCTGTTTGCCATGGGCATCGCCATCGGCATGGCAAAAAAGGAGAAGGAAGTGGCTGCGCTGGCTGCGGTCATCTCCTTTCTCGTCATGCATGCGGCCATCGGTGCGATGATCGCGGTAAACGGTGGGACGGATGCCTTAAAAGAGGGGGCCGGTGCCATGGTGGCGGGGATCCAGTCCCTGCAGATGGGGGTGTTCGGCGGAATCCTGGTGGGACTTGGGACCGCATGGCTCCACAACCGGTATTACAGGATCGAGCTCCCACAGGTGCTGTCCTTCTTCGGCGGGACAAGATTCGTCCCCATCGTGAGCGCCCTGTTCTATGTCCTCGTGGGAATTCTCATGTACTTTATCTGGCCTCCGGTCCAGGCGGCGATCTCAGGAGTCGGCGGCTTCGTGCTCCGCTCCGGGTATCCTGGAACATGGTTTTACGGCTTCATGGAGCGTGCCCTGATCCCCTTCGGCCTGCACCATGTGTTTTATATCCCGTTCTGGCAGACCGCAGTGGGCGGAACCATGGAGATCGGCGGAAAAATCGTGGAAGGTGCCCAGAACATCTTCTTCGCGGAGCTTGCGGACCCAGGAAATACGAGATTTTCCGTGGAGGCCACAAGGTTTATGGCAGGAAAGTTCCCGCTTATGATTTTCGGACTTCCGGGAGCAGCCCTGGCCATGTACCAGGCGGCGCTGCCGGAAAAGAAAAAGGAGGTATCGGGACTTCTCCTCTCCGCAGCACTGACCTCCATGCTCACGGGGATCACAGAGCCGCTGGAGTTTACATTCCTCTTTACCGCGCCGCTTCTCTACGGGATTCACTGCGTGTTCGCAGGACTGGCGTACATGCTGATGCACATGCTCGACGTTGGAGTCGGAATGACATTCTCCGGTGGGCTCATCGATCTGTTTCTGTTTGGAATCCTTCAAGGAAACAAAAAGACCGGGTGGCTCTGGATCGTTGTGGTCGGAGTCTTCTATTTTCTCATGTACTGTGCGGTGTTCCTGGTTCTGATCCGGAAACTTGACTATAAGACGCCGGGGCGGGAAGTGGGGGCTGCGGCGAAGCTCTATACGAGAAGCGATGTGGAGCAGAGGAAGGAAGAGAGAAAAGGAACTGGTCCCGGACAGGCCGGCAGGGAAAAATCTGCGGGGAAGACGGGAACACGTTCCGGGGAGATCCTTAAGGGGCTTGGCGGGCCGGACAATATCACGGATGTGGACTGCTGTGCGACGAGACTTCGGTGCACCGTAAAGGATGAGAAAAAAGTAGACGAGTCCGTATTAAAAGCGACCGGGGCGTCAGGTGTCATTAGAAAAGGAAAAGGTGTTCAGATCATCTATGGTCCGCAGGTGTCGGTCATCAAATCGGATCTGGAAGAGTATCTGGAAAAGTACGGGGATGAAAGTGATGAAGGTGATAGTCATGAACTTATAAAAAGTCCCATGACAGGAACCGTAATCCCGCTTTCGGAAGTCCCGGATGAAGCATTTGCCGGAAAAATGATGGGAGATGGTGCAGCGGTAATTCCGGATGATGAATATGTGTACGCACCGGCGGACGGGACAGTAACATTTGTATTCCCGACAAAGCATGCAATCGGATTCCAGACTGATGGTGGACATGAGATGTTGATCCATGTTGGAATCGATACAGTATCGTTATCAGGAGATAGCTTTGAGGCTTTTGTGCACGATGGAGATCATGTACGGACCGGGGATAAGCTTTTGAAGGCAGATATTCAGGAAATTAAAGATAAAGTTCCATCTTTGGCATCCCCGGTTCTTTTCACAGATCTTCCGGACTGCCTGGAAGTTCATATTTTAAAGCGCGGAAAGATCCGGAGCGGGGAACCTTTTTTAGAGCTGCATAATAAAGAAAAATAGGAAGTGGGTTGATTATGGAGACATTTCAGTATACAATTACAGACGAGATCGGAATTCATGCGAGACCGGCGGGAGAGCTTGCGAAGCTTGCAAAGGAATTCCAGTCGAAGATCACGATAAAGACAGAGACAAAACAGGCAGATGCCGAAAGGCTCATGGCGGTGATGGCCCTCGGGATCCGTCACGGTCAGACGATCATCGTGGAGACCGTCGGTCCGGACGAAAAAGAGGCGGCAGAGGCGGTACAGGACTTTTTTCAGGCAAAACTGTAAGGCGGATATATGAGTATGGAGATCATAAAAGGAAAATCAATCTTAAATAAGGTAGCGATCGGGCCGATCCTCTACCACAGAAAGACGGAAAGCCAGGTAAAGCGCCGGACGGTGGAGGATACCGAGGCGGAGGTAAAACGGTACGAGATGGCTGTGGCGTGCGCGGAGGACGAATTAAAGACACTCCATGAGAAAGCCTGCGAACAGGTAGGAGAGACGGGGGCGGCGGTGTTTGAGGTCCATATGATGATGCTGGAGGACGCGGACTACCGTGATTCTGTGCTGAACATTATAAGAAACCAGAAGACGAATGCGGAGTACGCGGCGGCGGTGACCGGTGACAACTTTTATCGTCTCTTCGCGGATATGTCGGATGAATATTTCCGCGCACGGGCGGCGGATGTGAAGGATATCACGAACCGCCTTGTAAAGATACTCTCCGGTGACGCGGTGGAGTCGGGCTTCCTGACCCAGCCAGTGATCCTGATGGCGGAGGACCTGGCCCCCAGTGAGACAGTACAGTTGGAAAAGGACATGCTGCTTGGATTTATCACCGAGCAGGGTTCCCCGAACTCCCACACGGCGATCCTGGCCCGCAGCATGAACATCCCGGCTCTTGTGTCCGTGGATGTCAAGGAAGCTTGGGACGGAAAGATGGCGGTCATCGACGGCGAGACGGGAATGCTCTATGTGGATCCGGACGAGGAGATGCTGGCTGCCATGGAGAAAAAGAAGCAGGCGGAGGAAGAAAAAGAGCGCCTGCTGCAGGAATTAAAGGACAAAGAGGATGTCACTTTGGACGGAACGAAGGTGAAGCTCTACGCCAACATCGGGGATGTCTCCGATGTTGCGGAGGTCTTAAAGAGCAACGCGGCGGGCATCGGCCTGTTCCGGAGTGAGTTTTTATATCTTGAGAAGAAGACATACCCGACGGAGGAAGAACAGTTTGCCGCATACCGTCAGGTGGCGGAGATGATGGCGGGAAAAGAGGTCATTATTCGCACCATGGACATCGGCGCCGACAAGCAGGCGGACTACTTTAAATTGAAGAAGGAAGAAAACCCGGCGATGGGCTACCGCGCGATCCGGATCTGCCTCACAAGACCGGAAATCTTCCGCACCCAGCTTCGGGCAATCTACCGCGCCAGCGCATTCGGAAAGATTTCCATTATGTTCCCGATGATCGCATCCCTTTGGGAGGTCCAGAAGGCGAAGGAGATCGCGGCATCTGTCCGTGATGAACTAAAGGAACAGGGCGTTCCATTCGGCGATGTGGCCATCGGCATCATGATCGAGACCCCGGCGGCGGCGATCATCAGCGAGGATCTGGCAAAAGAGGTGGATTTCTTCAGTATCGGAACCAATGACCTTGTCCAGTACACGTTAGCCATCGACAGACAAAACGAGAAACTGGATGAATTCTACGATCCGAAACATCCGGCGGTGCTGCGGCTGATCCGCTTTGTGGCGGAGAGCGGCCATAAACATGGCTGTATGGTTGGAATCTGCGGCGAGCTTGGCGCGGAGACGGATCTCACGAAAGATTTTTTGAAGATGGGAATCGATGAGCTGTCGGTGTCCCCGTCCTTCCTGTTAAAAGTGAGAGAGAAGATCAGACAGACGGATCTTACAAAGTAAAATCGAGCGCATCCTGCGCATAGAGGAGTTATAAATGCAGACAGAAAAAAATATGGCAGGTCCATACGAGATCATCGTACTGGACCTGGACGGCACGCTGACAAACCGGGACAAGGTGATCACACCGCGGACGAAGGCGGCACTTATGAAGGCGCAGGAGCGCGGAAAAAAGGTGGTTCTCGCGTCGGGACGTCCGACCCAGGGTGTAATGCCGCTTGCGAAAGAGCTGCACCTGGACGAGTACAGCGGGTATATTCTCTCCTTCAACGGCGGACGGATCATCAACTGTAAGACCAGGGAGACCGTGTTTGCGAGATCTCTGCCGGTTTCTGCCAATAAGAAGATCATCGGGCTTGCAGAGGAACATCAGGTGGATATCGTCACATATGAGGGCAGCAGGATCATTTCCTCAAATCCGGAGTCCCCTTACGGAAAGCTGGAGAGCCGGATCAACGGGATGGAGCTCTGGAAGCCGGAGGACATGAAGGAGTACGTAAACTTTGAGGTCCCGAAATTCCTTATGATGGAGGACGGCGATTACCTTGCGATGGTGGAGCCGAAGGTGAAGGCGGCCATGGGAAAGAATTTCAGCATTTACCGCTCAGATCCGTTCTTTCTTGAGGTTCTGCCGAAAGGAATTGATAAGGCTCAGAGCCTGGAGCGCCTGCTGGAAGTCCTGGGACTCACGAAAGAACAGATGATCGCCTGTGGGGACGGTTACAATGACCTCACGATGATCAAGTACGCGGGTCTCGGTGTTGCCATGGAGAATGCGGTCCTGCCGGTGCGGAGCGCGGCAGACTATATCACGGCCTCCAACAATGATGATGGTGTCGGGCTGGTTGTGGAGAAATTTATGCTGGCATAGAAAATGGCTGCTTATATTCCGACAGGATATGGCAGCCATAACTCTTTTTGCTTTTTTATGCAGAAACACTGGACTTTTTGAATCTAACGTGTTAAACTGTGATTAGTGCGTTGAACGAAATGATCCATAAAGATGCAGCAAAAATATTGTTCTGAGCTTGCTGCAAATATGAAGCAGAAGGGGTAACAGTAAACATGAATAAGAAAATCAAGACAGATGCAGTTGATCACCTTTTTGAGGCGATTCTGACATTGAAGACGCCGGAAGAGTGCTATGCCTTTTTCGAGGACGTCTGCACGGTGAATGAACTATTGTCCTTATCTCAGCGTTATGAGGTTGCGAAGATGCTGAGGGAAAAACGGACATATCTCGATATCGCGGAGAGCACAGGTGCTTCCACCGCTACGATCAGCCGTGTAAACCGGTCTTTAAATTATGGAAGCGACGGATACGATATGGTATTCAAGCGTCTTGGATTCGAGAAACTCGATGATGAGGACGGCGCGGAGAAATAAGAGAAAGTATTTTGATATGAAAACAAGAAAGACCTTCTGACAGAAGCAAATTGGGGATTGCTTCTGAAGGAAGGTCTTTTTGAATTTGTAATTTCAGTGCTGTTTAGCGTCAAAAGCTTGCTTTCGACATGTTGGAAACGATACAATTATTTCTTTTTTTTCGGCGGATTCGCATCCCGCAGTTCGTCGGCCAGACGCTCGATCATCTGCTTCTTTAAGAACACGTCGAAAGCCAGCTCGCAGATAAATGCGAAGAGCTGCAGCGATTCTGCATTCTCAGGATCCTCCGATCCCTCCGCGGCAGTGGGGAAGGTCTCCTTCGCTTTCTCGAATTTCTCCTTCACATCTTCCTTCAGCCGGTCCATCTGATCATGTTCCATGGAGAAGACCTTTGTGTAGATCTCCGCCAGGGAGGATTCCGATGTGCCGAAATGGTTCTCTGTAATATAGGAAAGAACTGTCTCGATATCCGTGAAGCTCAGCAGATTTTTAAAATAATAGATAAATACCAGAAGCAGGATATGTTCCTGGGTATATTTTTTCCGTACCGGGGATGGAAGCAGGTTGTTTTTCGCATAGTTGTTGATCATAGTCTTTGTCAGAACCTTGTCTTCCGGGTAGCGCTTTAACTCACCGAGGTGCTTCTCCATAAAGGTCGTCACCTGATCCATATAGAGGTCGATCTGCGGGATCTCATCCACATGAATGTGGTCGAGGCTGTCCAGGTGAGCAAGCAGCTCATTCAGTCGTTCTTCATTCGTTCTCATGGTGAAACTCCTTTCATCCATCTATTATATAGTATTAAAAACTATATGACAAGGGGCAAAGATGATTTTAAACAAAAAGCGCATCATCCGGGGACGATATCCCGGATGGTGCGCTTTCGACTGTTTATACTTTTATACTGAAAAGAGTTATCTGCTATGCTCCTGCAGCAGTCCCTGTTCCGCATAATACCGTTCAGCTCCCGGATGAAGCTCGATCGGAAGATCCTCGTACATGAATCCCGTCTGTGAGGCATAGGAGAGGGCGGGATGGAGATCCTTTAAGCGGTCACGGTTCTCGTAGAGGATCGAGGTGATCTCATAGACGAGATCGTCGCTCATGTTCTCGCTGACGCAGAGGAGACATTTGATCCCAAAGGTCGCAACATTCTCGTCCTGACCGTTGTAGGTACCGGCGGGGATCTCCTCCATATAATAGAATGGATTGGAGCGGATGATGGAGCGGAGCTCAGAATCCGTGTATTTTAAAAGATGGCACGGAACCGCGTCCGCCAGCTTTGCGAGTCCGGAAATTGGCACACCGGTAAACCCGTGAATTGCGTCGAGGGTCCTGTTTTTAACCTCCTCAGCGCCCGAGCCGAGGCCGCAGTTGACAAGGGTAGAATTCTGTTCTGTGACACCGAGAACACTCAGGGAAACCTTTGCGGCGAGCTCCGTGGTGGAATCATGAGGACCGACCCCAAGTTTATTCCCCTTCAGATCATGCACGTAAAAAATACCGGAATCATCCCGGGCCATCCAGTTCGAGATGCTTGGATAGAGGGCTGCGATGACCTTGAGTCCTTTAAACGGGGCATCTTTGAATTCCCCGCTTCCGTTTACTGCGGCAAAGGCCACATCACCGCTGACGAGTCCGAGATCGATGCTTCCCTGTTCGAGGGAACGGACATTCCCGGCGGAGCCCGTGGAAGCGCTGACATTCAGTTTGAGGGTGGAGTCAGAATCCTCAACGACCCCGGAGATCGCTTTTCCGACCGGGTACATGGTCCCGCCGCTGTCGGCAGTTCCGATCGTCAGGATTTTTAATGAATCTGATGCTGCCCCTGTCTGGCCCTGCGGGGGCGCGGAAGCCTTTCCGCATCCGCCAAGCGCGAGACCGGTGCAGAGGAGGAACAAAGAAATTATGTGTGAAAATTTATGCATGAAGATATCCTATTCCTTGTGTGTTCAGGCTGTAAAACCGGAAAAAGCTCCGGACAGCTTTTGTAACTTTACATCTTTAGAGTATAGCATAAAATCTGTGGCAGATACAATGTATTTTAGAAAAACAAACAAAAACCGGTCGGAGAGGGGGGATCTCCGACCGGAAAAGAGGGTTATACAAATGAGAAACCAATAAATATTGTAAGGCTCTGTCAACTCCGGAACAGACCTCCGAAGATGGAGAGGAAGATCGGGTTGTAGATATCGTCGATGATAACGGCAAAGGACGGATATAAAACCCAGGCGATAGTGTGCCAGCCGTACTGGTCCATGATCGCTTTCTCGTTTGCAACGGCGTTGGAACCGGAACCGCAGCCCCAGCCGATGTTTCCGGCTGTCATGACAGCTGCGCCGTAATCGCGGCCGAAGAGATTGAAGGATACAAAGATTCCAAAGAGTGCCATGAAGATGCCCTGCGCTACGAGGATGATGCCCATCTGTCCTGCAAGAGGAGCAAGCTTCGTGAAATCGGTGGTCATAAGTACGAGGGCAAGGTAGAGCTCTAAGAACATATGTTCAATAGCGTCAACCTCCGGTACATAGAACTTGATTCCGGTTGCTTCCATGACGTTTCTTGCAATGGCACCGGCGAAGAGGCAGCCGATGAATTTCGGCATCTCGATCATCGGGATGTTATCGAGCAGGCAGTAGATCGGCATTCCGAGCGCTGCGAGAAGAAGACACATCGCGAACATCATGATCATTTTCGTGTTGTTAAGCTCCGGAACCTTGCCGGTTGCATGTGCTTCCGGTTTGTCGTTCGGATCAGACTTTAAGCCGTGCTTTGCGATCAGGAAGGCTGCAACCGGACCGCCGATCAGGGAGCCCATGATATTTCCCATGGTACCTGCCGCAACACCAACAACGGTGGCATCCGGCGCGCCCCATTCCTCAAAGATCGGGCCGAACGCAGACGCGGTGCCGACACCGCCGGACATCGCTGCGGAAGAACACTGGAGAGCTAAGAGCGGGTGCATTCCGATGAGCTGGCTCAGTGCGTATCCTAAGAGGTCCTGACAGGTGATCAGAAGACATGCTGCAAATGCGATGAGGATACAGAGCTTTCCGCCTGCGTGCTTTAACATCTTCGCGCTGAAGCCGAAGCCCACGCAGAGGAAGAATAAGTTCTGGCAGAGATCCTTCATGATCGTCGCGTCGAAGGAGATTCCGACGATTCCGGCACCCTTGATGCAGGATACGATGATCGAGAAGATCAGACCGGAAATAACAGGCGCCGGGATCGCGTATTTTCTGAGCGCCTCAGAACGGGCAACGATGGCCCTGCCAAGGAAGATCACGATGGCCGCGAAACCGAGAGTACACAGGTACTCAAACTTGAAAGAGGCGACTGCTCCGTCGGCTGCCGGTTTGTAGGTGCCGAAATAACTGATGATACTTTCCATAAGAGTTCCTCCAATCCTTTTTTAGTAGGTGTGTTCCGATAGACTCCCGAAAACGAAACAGTGAATGGAACTGTTTTATTTCCCCACAGAGGAATCTGCCGGAGGTGTTTGGGAAGGTAAAATCTTTATGAAAAAAGAATAAAATATTTTCAAATAAAATGCAATTTTAATAAGTATTAACCAATAATTGTAACTTAAGTAATAAAAATACAGTAAAAAACTTACAAAAACGGATACAGAGAGAATATAAAGCTGTACGGAAAATTAGCGGGAAAGGACTTGACATCTTTGAGCGTCCCGCGCAGCCACCTGCGGCTGCCTGTATCTTCGCGCAAAAAAAATCCGCCCGGAAGAGTGGGAATCTCTCCGGGCGGATATAAGAGGGGTATGTTTCAAGATCAAAAACTGTATATGGGATACGACTTACGATCAGCCTTTGAATAAGCCACCAAAGATGGAAAGGAAGATCGGGTTGTAGATATCATCGATGATAACAGCGAAGGACGGGTAAAGTACCCATGCGATGTTGTGCCATCCGTACTGATCCATAACTGCCTTTTCGTTTGCTACTGCGTTCGGACCGGAACCGCAGCCCCAACCGATGTTGCCGGCTGTCATAACGGCTGCGCCGTAGTCGCGACCGAAGAGATTGAAGGATACGAAGATACCGAACAGAGCCATGAGGATCGCCTGTGCCACGAGGATGATACCCATCTGGCCTGCAACCGGGGCAAGCTTTGTGAAGTCTGTTGTCATAAGAACAAGTGCAAGGTAAAGCTCCAGGAACATATGCTCGATGGCGTCAACCTCCGGAACATAGAACTTGATGTTTGCTGCTTCCATGACGTTTCTTGCGATGGCACCAGCGAAGAGGCAGCCGATGAATTTCGGCATCTCGATCATCGGGATATTGTCGAGTAAGCAGTAGATCGGCATACCGAGAGCTGCGAGAAGTAAGCACATTGCGAACATCATGATCATCTTTGTGTTGTCAAGCTCCGGTGCCTTGCCGGTTGCCTTTGCTTCCGGCTTATCGTTCGGGTCAGACTTTAAACCGTGCTTTGCGATCAGGAAAGCCGCAACCGGACCACCGATGAGGGAGCCCATAACGTTGCCAAGAGTACCTGCCGCAACACCGATCGTTGTAGCATCCTGTGCACCCCATCCTTCGAAAATCGGACCAAAGGCAGATGCGGTACCAACACCACCGGACATCGCTGAGGAAGAACACTGAAGAGCGAGGAGCGGATTTAAGTTGATCAGGTGAGCGATCGCAACACCGAGAACATCCTGACAGGTGATCAGGAGGCAGGCTGCAAATGCAATCATGACGCAGAGCTTTCCGCCTGCATGTCTTAACATCTTTGCGCTGAAGCCGAAGCCTACGCAGAGGAAGAAGAGGTTCTGACAGAGGTCTTTCATGACCTTTGCGTCAAAACTGATACTGACTGTGCCGGTCATCTTGATCGCGGAAATCAGGAGTGAAAAGATGATACCGGAAACAACCGGAGCGGGAATCGCGTATTTTCTTAATGCCGCGGAATGTGCGACGATTGCGCGTCCGAGGAAGATTACGATTGCTGCAAAGCCGAGAGTACATAAATACTCAAATTTAAAATTTGCGATTGCGCCATCGGCAGCTGGTGTGTAGGTGCCGAAATAGCTGATGATATTTTCCATAAAATATCCTCCTATCCTTTTTTTGCCTTACACATTCCGCTCTTCTTTTCCTGTCCCGGGAATCCGGAAACAGCTCACAGATGAAAAGAAAAGCGCTCCATCTGTTTATACCCCGTTTACATTGATGAAAATGTGTAAAAACTTTATAAAAAGAATAAAAGATTTTGTGCATGATGTCAATTTAAGTAAGTAAGTAACAGGTTTTGTAAATATCGTAACTGCCGCCGGAGGGCAAATCATTTTTGCCCGAATCCATATTTGATCGAAGGGCGGCCGCCGGTCTTGTAATCGATCGTGCTGATGATCTCGCCTGTGTCTACCATATAGTTCATGTATCTGCGGATCGTGATGCGGGAGAGGTGGATCTGCTCGGCGATCTGCTCGCTGGTAAAGAAGCCATTCCGGTTGTTCTGCAGATATTCCCGGATCATGGCGAGGGTTGTCTCGTTCAATCCCTTTGCGAGTGACGGCTTTGCGTCTGCCCTCTGGTCATTCACGGAAAAGAGACGGTCGATATCGTGCTGGCCGAGTCCCCCGTGGCTGTGCTCCAGATACTTCTTTGTCTCGGTAAAACGGTCAAGAGCTGTCTTAAAACGCGTATATTCGAAGGGTTTCACGAGATAGTCGGTGATCCCGCGGTTTAACAGGGAGCGGACGATATCCGTATCGTTCGCGGAGGTGACCATAATGACGGATGGTGTGAGGCCGGCATTGTGGAGGGCATCGAGAAATTCACCGCCGTTCATGACAGGAGTATAGTAATCGAGAATGATCAGGTCAGTGGGATTCGTCTTCAGGTAGGGGAGCGCCTCCGACCCGTTTTTAAAGATCCGGTCCACCCGGAATTCCGGAGTGACCTCGACATACTGTTTATTGATGGAGGCGACCATCGGATCGTCCTCAATGATGATTACATGGTACATGGTGTATGCTTCCTTTCCGTAAATGTGATGGTAAAGCAGGTGCCCTCTCCCGGTTCTGTCTCGATGGAGATCTCGCCGTTCCCGCTGTCTACAAGCTGTTTGATCAGGAAAAGTCCGGTCCCGCGGTTTGTGCCCTTGGACGAGACGCCCTTTTCATAGATCCTGTCGATCAGATCCGGACGGATCCCGCGCCCGGTGTCCTCACAGGTGATGATATTGCAGCCCGGGTCACAGTAGATCCCGAGTGTGATCTCCCGGATCTCAGGACTGCCGGCGGAAAGTTCCTCAATGGCATTTTCGAGAAGATTTCCGACGATCGTGATATAGTTTTCGACCGGAAGAAGGAGATCCTTTTCCAGACAGCGGCTGTCCGGGGAGACGGTGAGCAGGATGCCGAGCTCCGCGGCATGCATCATTTTTCCGATCACAAGGGCGCAAATCTTTGACACGCGCAGGCAGTCCGCTGTCTGGCGGATCGACTGGCTGGAGACAAGGTTGCTGTTGATAATGAAGTTGATGGCCTCCTCCGTCTGGCCGGTCTGGAGGTAGCCCAGGATCACGTGGAGCTTATTTAAAAATTCGTGGTTGAAGGCGCGCAGTGTGTCAAGCATCGCCTTCGCTCCTGTGAGCTCGTCCATGACCGTCTCCATCTCCGTCTGGTCATTGATGATCGTGAGGATCACCGGATGCTCCGTCTGGGTGTCCACCGGAATCTCACTGACCAGAAGCCTTCGGTTCTCACAGGTGCAGGCACGGTGGTAGGACGGTGTGCCGGACGCGAGGACCCGGTCTGCCTGGGATTCCGGGAAGAAATCCCTGAAAGTGCGTCCTTCCATAAGAGGTTCGGTCCGTTCCTGTCCGGAAGTCCCATCGTCCGGGGAGACAGAAGGCGGATCCTCCGGTTTTTCAGGCAGGACATGAAAGAGATTTTCTGCCGCCTGATTTGCGTAGACCACGGAACCGGTGGAATCCGTGGCGACAAGCCCCTCCTCCAGTGCATTCAGCACGGTATCCTGACGCAGATACAGGTCGAGAAGCTCCGTCGGATGATGTCCCATCAGGGAATCCCGGAGAAGGGAGACGAGTCCGTGAGCCAGAAGAATGCTGACGAGCAGCATGATCATTGCTGCCAATAAATAGGTAGGAAAGACTTCGTGGATCTGCTCTGAGATATAGGTGTTGAAGACCGACGCTATAACGAATCCGATGATCGCTCCGTCACTGTTCCGGATCGAATGGAAAGCCCGCCGCTGGGAACCGTTTGTACCGTAGCCGATGGTGATATAGGGCTGGCTGCCCTTTAAGATCGCCTCCTCCTCACCGTCGACGAAGGTTTCTCCTGTCTCCTTCCGGTTTGTGTGGTAGAACCGCAGCCCGGTCGTGTTATAAATGGCCATAACATTGAGATCGGGAAAATTTTCAGACAGGGAATCCAGCTCTTCATTGGCAGATCCGTCAGGATAACCGTTTTCCAGCATGGAGACAACATTGTCCATGGAGGCGACATAGGCGGCGAGGGCGCTGATATTTTTATCGATCTCCTGACGCTGACGTGTAATCGTCGAAAAAAGGGTTATACTTAAGGAGAGGAGCAGCAGGCAGACGGACACTGCCATAAAGCTGAAAAACAACTGGCTCTCCAGGGATAGTTTTCGAAATTTCTGCATCATGAAACGTGTCCTCCATAGTGGAATACAGGGTATTGATATTTATGCCTTAGTATAAAAAAAAAAAGAGGGAGTTTCAAGAGGAAAGATGACGAAAAGAAGAGGGATTCCCGGCTTTTGCCGAAAAAAGGAGAAAATCTTCGATTCATATTGGGAAAAGTTTGTAAAAAGGACTTGCTATTTCTGGCAGAATTAGGTACAATAAAACCAAGGTTGATTAATATTTAACAATCATAACTGTTTGGCGTTTCAGAGTATCCTTTATGTTCCGTGAAACGTGCGGACATGCTGAATGGTTATGAAACGACCACACATCATTTTCTAGGAGGAAAAGAAAAATGGCAGTTAAAGTTGCGATTAATGGTTTTGGCCGTATTGGCCGTCTTGCATTCAGACAGATGTTTGGCGCAGAGGGATTCGAGATCGTTGCGATCAACGACTTAACTTCTCCGGAGATGCTCGCACACCTTTTAAAATATGATTCCACACAGGGCAGATACGCTCTTGCGGATACAGTATCCTACGGTGAGGATTCTATCACTGTTGATGGCAAAGAGATCAAGATCTACGCGAAAGCAAACGCAGCAGAGCTTCCGTGGGGCGAGATCGGTGTAGACGTTGTTCTTGAGTGCACAGGCTTCTACACATCCAAAGCAAAAGCACAGGCTCATATCGATGCAGGCGCTAAGCACGTTATCATTTCCGCTCCGGCAGGAAACGATCTTCCGACAATCGTTTACAACGTAAACCACGAGACATTAAGCAAAGATGACCACATCATCTCCGCTGCTTCCTGTACAACAAACTGCCTCGCTCCGATGGCAAAGGCATTAAACGATTCTTACCCGATCCAGTCCGGTATCATGTGCACAATCCACGCTTACACAGGCGACCAGATGACACTTGACGGACCGCAGAGAAAGGGCGATAAGAGAAGAAGCCGTGCAGCAGCGATCAACATCGTTCCGAACAGCACAGGCGCTGCAAAGGCAATCGGCCTTGTAATTCCGGAATTAAACGGTAAGCTCATCGGTTCTGCTCAGCGTGTTCCTACACCGACAGGTTCCACAACAATTTTAACAGCTGTTGTTAAGGGCCAGCCGACAAAGGAATCCATCAACGCAGCAATGAAGGCAGCTTCCAACGAGTCCTTCGGCTACAACACAGATGAGATCGTTTCCAGCGATATCGTTGGTATGAGATACGGTTCTCTCTTCGATGCAACACAGACAATGGTTCTCCCGATCGACGAGAACACATCTGAGGTTCAGGTTGTATCCTGGTACGACAACGAGAACTCCTACACAAGCCAGATGGTTCGTACAATTAAGCACTTCGGAAAACTGTTAAATGCTTAATCGGTCCACAGAAATTGTGACAAATTAGACTCACTGAGGGGTCCGGTCTGTTGAGGACCGGATCCCTTTTTTATGTAACAGGAAATTCCGAGGAATTCCCTGTTACATAAAAAGACGCGGAAAGCGCGCGAAAGCCCGCCTCCCGCGTAAGACTCCGGCGGCTGCCGTGGGTCGGAAGACAGGAAGATGTCTGTCAGAAAATATCAAGGAGGAATTCCGACATGTCTTTAAATAAGAAAACAGTTGATGATATCAACGTAAAAGGTAAAAGAGTTTTAGTCCGCTGCGATTTCAATGTACCGCTTAAGAACGGCGAGATCACAGATGAGACACGTATCAACGCGGCTCTCCCGACGATCCAGAAGCTGATCAACGATGGCGGCAAGGTAATTCTCTGCTCCCACCTCGGAAAAGTTAAAAACGGCCCGAACGAGGGAGAATCCCTTGCACCGGTTGCAAAGAGCCTTTCCGCAAAGCTTGGCAAGGAAGTTGTATTCGTTTCTGATTACAACGTAACCGGCGAAGCTGCAACAAAGGCAGTGGACGCGATGAAAGAGGGGGACGTAGTCCTTCTTCAGAATACACGTTTCCGTGGCGCTGAGGAGACAAAGAACGGCGAGAAGTTCAGCAAAGAGCTTGCAGACCTCGCAGACGATTACGTATGTGACGCGTTCGGTTCCTCCCACAGAGCACACGCTTCCGTAGCCGGTGTTACAAAATTCATCTCCGCAAAGGGTGGCTCCAATGTTGTTGGATACCTGATGGAGAAAGAGATCGCGTTCCTTGGAAACGCGGTTGAGAATCCGGTTCGTCCGTTCGTAGCGATCCTCGGCGGCGCAAAGGTTGCTGATAAGTTAAACGTGATCTCCAACCTGCTTGAGAAGTGTGATACCCTCATCATCGGCGGCGGCATGGCCTACACCTTCTTAAAGGCACAGGGCAAGGAGATCGGTAAGTCCTTAGTTGACGATACAAAGATCGACTACTGCAAGGAGATGATGGAGAAGGCAGAAAAGCTTGGAAAGAAGCTTCTCCTTCCGGTTGATACAACCGTTGTTGCTGAGTTCCCGAACCCGATCGACGCACCGGTTGAGGTTGAGTACGTTTCCGTGGATGCGATCCCGGCAGACAAAGAGGGCGTTGATATCGGACCGGAGACCTGCAAGCTCTACACAGAAGCTGTAAAGAGCGCGAAGACGGTTGTATGGAACGGACCGATGGGTGTATTCGAGAACCCGACTCTCGCTGCAGGTACTATTGCGGTTGCGAAAGCACTTGCTGAGACAGACGCTACAACGATCATCGGCGGCGGCGATTCCGCGGCAGCAGTCAACCAGCTCGGCTTTGGCGATAAGATGAGCCATATCTCCACAGGCGGCGGCGCATCCTTAGAGTTCCTGGAAGGAAAAGAGCTTCCGGGCGTTGCCGCAGCTGACGACAAATAATGAATGAAACCAGTACACCGTGCTCCGGAACAGGCGTGGAAGGGCGCTGCAAGCTCGCTTGCACAAGCCCTTTCAGGTCTGTTCCGGTATAGGGGGCACGCCCCCGGCTTCTTGTTTTTATGAAATAAAAACAAGAAGATGCCACGGTGGGGAGCAAATGTACGCATTTACTTCCCTGGCTGTAAATATTATAATGTCCGAGATTCCAGATCCGGGGCGGTGATCCCGTCCCGGATTTTGTCATAGTATGGAAAACTACAGATGTAGTTTTGAATGTTATCGTTCAGAGAGAATCCAGGTATATGGAGCTTGAAGATAAATATTGGTATATATGGGGGTAGATAATCATGGCAAGAAAGAAAATTATCGCTGGAAACTGGAAAATGAACATGACTCCGTCCGAGGCAGTGGCACTTGTTGAGACATTAAAGCCGCTCGTTAAGACGGAGGAAGCGGACGTTGTATTCTGCGTACCAGCTATCGACATCATTCCTGTCGTAAAGGCATGCGAGGGAACAAATATCGAGGTTGGCGCTGAGAATATGTATTTCGAGGAGAAGGGCGCATATACAGGCGAGATCTCCCCGAACATGCTGACAGATGCCGGTGTAAAATATGTGATCATCGGACATTCCGAGAGAAGAGAGTACTTTGCTGAGACAGATGAGACTGTCAATAAAAAAGTCTTAAAGGCATTCGAGCATGGACTGACCCCGATCATCTGCTGCGGTGAGACTCTTACCCAGAGAGAACAGGGCATCACTCTGGACTGGATCCGCAAACAGGTGAAGATCGCGTTCCAGAATGTGACAGCAGATCAGGCAAAGACTGCTGTGATCGCTTACGAGCCGATCTGGGCGATCGGAACCGGAAAGACAGCTACCACAGAGCAGGCTGAGGAAGTCTGCGGAGCGATCCGTGCGTGCATCGGTGAGATCTACGACGAGGCAACAAAGGAAGCGATCCGCATCCAGTACGGCGGATCTGTAAACGCCGGAAATGCTGCAGAGCTCTTTGCGCAGGCGGATATCGACGGAGGACTTGTCGGCGGCGCGTCCTTAAAGGCTGATTTCGGAAAGATCGTAAATTACAAATAAGGTAACTATTCAGTACCTTCATAGTTACGTGCAAAAATCCATTCCATATCAGCTTCGCTGATGGGATTTTTGCCTTCCAGCCTATGTTTTCTTACGGTCAGCGCAGCAAGTGCGCAGACCTACTGAACAGTTACCAAATAAGTATCATATATGCTGGAAGAGATTCCCGGCTGTATGAATATGCAGTTTACATAAAACTGCAAGGGAAATAACAGGAAAAATTTTGAGCGCTGTGTCATGAAAAATGGGCTGTGACACAGCGCCTTTTATTTACGCGAACAACGAGCCAAAGTCCGCGCTTGTGCGAGACCTTGGCGACTGTCGCGATAACAAGGGGAAACTCGCGAAGCGTGTTTTCAATTGTTTACAATTTACAATAGTGACAATCTGTCATTTTTTTGCGTCCACCCTATTGACTGGAAAGAATGAAAATGTTACGATATTTAGATGTTCAAAATATTTTAGACAAAAATGATTTGATTTTACAGGAATCCGGCTGCGTCGGATCAGAGAATGAAAGAGGAAATACCTATATGAAAAAGATTGGAATCGTAACAGACAGTCACAGCAGTATCAGTCAGGAAGAGGCGGAAAAGCTTGGGATTTTTGTCCTGCCGATGCCGTTTTACATCGATGGGGAGTGCTATTACGAGAGCGTGACCCTGTCCCGCGAACTGTTTTTTGAGAAGCTGGCGGCCGGGGCGGATATTACGACGTCCCAGCCATCCCCGGCTGCGGTGATGGAAATCTGGGATAAGGCGCTGGAGCAGTTTGAGAAGATCCTCTATTTACCGATCAGCAGCGGTCTCAGCGGTTCCTACGAGACAGCGATGATGTTGGCGAAGGATGAAGCGTATGAGGGGCGTGTTCTCGTTGTAGATGACGGACAGGTTGCGGCTCCGCTCCACCAGATGGTATTAGATACCTTGGATATGATCAAAAAAGGATATGAGGCGGAACAAATCCGTGATCTTCTTGAAAGGGCGGGAGACCGGATGATGATCTATATCGCGCTCCAGACGCTGGAGTGCTTAAAGAAAGGCGGAAGAGTGACACCGGCGGCAGCGGCGTTGGGATCTGTGTTTCATATCAAGCCGATCCTGAAGCTGCAGACAGGAAAGCTGGACTCCTTTAAGAAATGTCACGGGATCGTAAAAGCAAAGAAGGCGGCCATCGAGGCCATGCAGGCAGAGATCCGGGATAACTTTCAGGACGCGTTAAATGACGGCGCCCTTCACCTTCTGGCGGCCTCCAGCGGAACGGACGAGGAGAATGCGGCATGGGTCGAGGAGATCAGGGAGGCATTTCCGGGCGTTCCGCTTCTCTATGATAATCTGTCCCTCGGCGTATCCTGCCATATCGGACCGGGCGGAATGGGAATCGGGTGCGCGGTGGCACCGGATTATAAGAGAGTGTAATGCCGGGGATATGGTTCTTTTGCAGAATGTGCGCCGGGTAGAAGCTGATTGTGGAATTCGATAAGAGTTTCAGATAGAAGTTGTAAGCTCTGTGAGTGTTGCGTGTATACAAAATTTGTCTTATAATAGAAGACAGACAATAAAAAATGAATGTTATGTTTTGCGCACAGGAAAACACAATCCTGCAGCAGGGCGAAGGTCTGCAGGCAGGGCGGTGCTGGTGTGCACAGAAGGAGGTAACGATGGAATACCGCAGATTTGGAAATACGATCGTAGCAAGGATCGATCAGGGTGAGGATGTTCTGGAGAAGATGAAACGCATCGCGATGCTCGAGGACGTAAAGCTTGCGAGCGTCAGCGCATTAGGTACATTTTCTTCCATGACCGTAGGAATTTATGACCTGGAAAAACGTCAGTTTATGGGGAATGATTTCGAGGGAATGTTTGAGATCGTCTCCTTTACAGGAACTATCAACACGATGGACGGAAAGTATTACAGCCACATCCACACGGCGGCAGCCGATGCAAAGGGCAATGTGTACGGCGGACATTTAAGCCGCGGCATCATTGGAGCGACCTGCGAGATGGTGATCACGGTGATCGACGGAGTTGTGGACCGCGTAAAAGATGATGAGACAGGACTCAATCTCTTTAACTTCAAGTGTTAAAGTGCAGAAAGGTAACTGTGAAGGTACTGAATCGTTACATATTTTTGCAAATTGTGATAAGAGATAAGAAAAGATCGATAAGGAGCAGGCTATGGAGCAGATGATTCCGGGATTTCTGGAAGAGATGTTGAAAAAACAGTATGGAGAGGAAGTTTTCGCGAAGATCCTCGCGGGATATCAGGCGAGACGTCCGGTGACACTCCGGGTCAATCCCTTAAAGGCGGACCGGAACACGGTAGAACAGGCACTTACCGGTGCAAGAATCGCGTTTAAAGATGTATCATGGTATGAGGATGCGATGATCGTCGAGGGCGCAAGGGAGCCGGAGATCCAGGAACTTCCGATCTATAAGGAAGGCGGAATCTATCTCCAGAGCCTTTCCTCCATGCTGCCGCCGCTGTTTCTCGGCCCGAAGGCAGGAGAGTCCGTCCTCGATATGGCTGCCGCCCCGGGCGGAAAGACGACCCAGATGGCGGCGATGACAGGAAATCAGGCGCAGATCACGGCCTGTGAGAAGAATAAGGCGCGGTCAGAAAAGTTAAAATACAATCTGGAAAAGCAGGGGGCATCCGGAACCTACGTGATGGTGGAGGACGCAAGAAAGCTTGACGATTTCTTTTCCTTCGACCGGATCCTCTTAGACGCGCCCTGCAGCGGAAGCGGAACCGTAGAAGTGCGGGACGGTGTCTGCCGGACAAAAATCTCAAAGGAACTTGTGGAAAGATCTGCGAGAACCCAGGAAGAACTGTTAAAAAAAGCGCTGAAGCTCTTAAAATCCGGACATGAGATGGTCTACTCCACCTGCTCAATCTTAAAAGAGGAGAATGAAGGTCTCTTAAAGCGCGTGTTAAAGAGTTCAGGCGGAGAACTTGTACCGATCGGGGAAGAGTGGACGAAGGAACTTCCGTTACTTCCGAACGCGATGCCGGGGACGCTCCTCGTGGGACCGAATGAATTGTTTGAGGGATTTTTTGTGGCGAAGATCAGAAAAAAATAGAAGCTCCGCAAGGAACTTCTATTTTTTTGCAAAAAACGCTTTAAGCTTTTATTCCGTCCTGCGGTTCTCAACCTCGATCCGTTTCAGCTCAGGCATGATCGTGATCAGCATCGTGAGAATGCAGGCGGTTCCGCCGATGACATTGGAGACCGGCTCAGCGAGGAATACGCCGTCGGTCCCCATATGCATGACGTAGGGGAGAAAGTAGGTCAGCGGTACAACGATGAATACCTTGCGGAGCAGGGAGAAGAAGATCGCAAAGACCTTCTTATTCAGGGATTTAAATACCGCCTGACCGATGTACTGGAGGTCCATAAAGATAAAAGCTGCAAAATACATGTTCAGCGCCGGAACTGCATCCTGGATCAGCGCCGCGTCCGAGCTGAAAATACGGATCAGCGTTTCCGGGATGAGGATGATCATGCTCCACATGACGGCCGTGTAGCCGAAAACAAGGAGACTCATGATCAGAATGGATTTCCGCACGCGTCCCGGTCTGCGGGCACCGTAGTTGTAGCTCAGGATCGGGGAGGTTCCCTCTACCATGGCGTGAATCGGAGTCTCGACAAGCTGGCGCACACTGGAGATGATGGTCATGACGGAGATATAGATATCACCGCCCGTGACGGAAAGAATATTGTTGCAGCAGATCGTCACGAGACTGTTTGTGAGCTGCATGATAAATCCGGCAGCGCCGAGGCTGAGGATATTTTTCGCATGTCCGGTACATTCCGGGATCTCATTCTTATGAAGGAACCGTAGCTTCAACTCGGATTTTTTTGTGAGGAAAAACAGGACGAAGGCGGCGGACAGGCACTGGGAGATCACGGTGGCGATGGCCGCGCCGCGGACGCCGAGTCCGAGGGCAAAAATAAAGAGCGGATCAAGCACCAGGTTCGTTCCGGCACCGATCGCGACGGATAACATGCCGATGCTGGAGTAGCCCTGGGCGTTGATGAATGGGTTCATGCCGACCGCGATCATTGACGGCAGGGTTCCGATCAGATAGAGCATCATATACGGATAAGCGTAAATGATAGCCTCAGCGGAAGCGCCGAAGAGGATCAGGATCGGGCGGGCGAAGAGGAAGCCGATCGCCATCAGGATCATAGCGCAGACACAGAGCATCGTAAAAGAAGTGTTCATAATGCGCCTTGCTGTGTCAGGGTCCTTCTTCCCGCGGAAGATCGAGAAGAGCGGCGCACCGCCGGTCCCAAAGAGGTTGCTGAAGGCTGTGATGATGACAATGATCGGAAAACATAAGCCGACCGCGCCGAGAGCGGCTGTTCCGATCTCCGGGATCCGTGCGATGTAGATGCGGTCCACAATATTATATAGAAGGTTTAAGATCTGGGCAACCAGCATGGGGAGCGCGGCTCCGAGGATATTGCCCGTTATGGTTCCGTTTTCAAAATCAATACGTTTCATATGTATGGTAGCTTTCCGTTACTTTTCATGGGTAGGAATTTTCTGAACTGAAAATTCCGTATGATACCGTTATGACCGCGGATTTTGCCGATTCGGAATGCGAAGCATCGGCAAAATCCTGTTACAGTGCGCGGGCATGGAGTGCCCGTGTACTGTAACAGATTTCCTGTAACGATTTGATCCTTTCTAAATTTTTTCTTGCGGTTCAAGTATAGCATCCCCTATAATATATGTAAATTATTGTTTTTGTATAGAAATACAATAAAAATTATATAATACAAGAGAATTTTTACATTCAGACCATGATTGTTATGATCCGGGATCCGGATCCCGCAATTCGTACTGTTGCGGGAGTGGAGGTCTGCAGATCACCGGTCAGAAGGAGAGATTATGGAGATCAGACAGTTAGAATATTTCCGGGCCATCGTTGACGCTGGAACCATCAGTGGGGCGGCGAGGGAGCTTCATATGACACAGCCGCCGTTAAGCTACCAGATGAAAATGTTGGAGGAGGAACTTCAGGTGCCGCTTTTTATCCGCGGTATGAAGCATATCACACTGACGGAGGCGGGAAAAACGCTCTACGAACAGGCGGGAAAGATCCTGATGCTCTCGGAGGTAACGAAACGTGAGGTTATAAAATCAAGTCAGGCGGCGACGATCCATATCGGAATGACTCCGTCCACCGTGTCCATGATGTCCCATTACCTGATGCGTTTTGCAAAAAGCCATCCCAATATCCATTTTGATATCCACGAGGGATCCACATTCACGATGAGGGATCAGCTTGAGAACCGGATCCTTGACCTCACGACCCTGCGTACGCCAATTACGTTAAGGGGCTGTGAGACGAAAACTCTGGCTGAGGAACGCCTTCTCGCCATGGCAGTTCCGGAGTTCCCTCTTTTAAAAGGACGCACATCGCTCCATCTGCAGGAGCTCTCGGAACAGCCCCTGATCCTGTCCCACCGGTTTCAGAAATATATCGCCTCGAAGTTTGAGGAGGCGGGACTTGTCTGCGATATCTATCTTGCCTGTGAGGATGCGAGGACCGCGATTACGATGGCGGAACGGGGAATGGGGATCGCGATCCTGCCGACTTCAATGCTGGAACTTTCGGATAAGCTGAAAGCATGTGAGGTCTGTGATGCCGATTTTACAACAGAGGTCCTTCTCGCCTGGAGAAAAAGTCGAATTTCGTCGGAAATACAGGAATTTTTGGAATTTTGGAATTGAGAAATGTATTCGTGGAATGCATGAATCCTGATCATCCTGAAGGACTACTGCCGAAAGCACAAGATCAAGGAAGTATTTCTCGCTCAAGGAACGGAAGATAACTTTAGAAAGCATAAAAGTATATAGATTTCATGTAAGAACGATGCATACTCTTTTAAGAAAAGCCGTTCATGACATAATACACATTATGTCATGAACGGCTTTTTTGAATGAAAAAATGTATGATCGGAGAACGATACGGAAGTCTTGTGGTAATTGAAAAAGTGAAGATTCCGGGAAAACTGAAAACCTATTGGCGGTGCCGGTGTGACTGCGGGAATACATGCACCGTGGAAGATTCTCACCTGAAAAACGGACATACGAAGAGCTGTGGATGCAGAAGACGGATCCGACTCCAGGAAAAACGCCTCGATCTCACCGGACAGCGGTACGGCAGGCTTGTCGTTCTGGGACCGGCAGCGGGAACGGCAGAAAAAATGTGATGGCGCAGTGGAGCAAAGCGGATCGTCCGAAGGGGATCGCGCGGATCGTCCGGTCATCGCGGAGTATACAGAAGAGAAAACAACCGATGGAGAGCATCCATTGGCTTTCAGGGAAAGTCCTACAATCTTGGCAGCTTCGCAACCTATGAGGAGGCAGTTCAGGCGCGGCTGGACGCGGAAAAGCGGTTATATGATCCATTTTTAGCGAAATATCGCGAAGAAAATTCCTGAGGACGCAGGGGGATCACAATACTGATAAAAACACTTCCAACCGCAGGAATACCGGGCAGCTTTGCTGCATAGAATGCAGTTTAGGGAGTGATTTTTATAAATTTTTAAGGAGCAAGGGGGGAAAGGAGGAGCTTTGTGAGCATACAGAGGCAGAAGAATCCTGTGTGCAGCAATTGAAATATTGACTCACAGTAACTGTTCGACAGAGATACAGTTACGATCCACGATTCAAAGAAGGAGGAAAAGAGAGATGAAGAAGCGCGGAATGAAAAAACGTGTTATGGCAGCACTCATGACGGCCTGTATGGTCGTTGGGTCTGTGCCGGGGGTGTCGTTGGCGGATGTGTCAGGTGAACCATCTGGTACGCTGACACCGGCTGCAAAGAAATATAACTTTGATGGAACAGCGTCAACAGAAGCAGACCCGGATATTGAGCTTAACAAGACAGCTGCATATAACGGAACATTTACTGAGAACGGTCAGACAGAATTTACAAAGACCTTTGAGGTTGGAACGAAACTCACGCTTGCGGATATTCCTGCATCCAAGGGTAAGAGCAGCAGTTACAGCGATCAGACCTGGGATAAATTCCCGGTTGGATATATTGTAGGAAAAGATGGAACGACCTTCACGATCACCTACAAGTGGAGATCAAGCGGCAGTGGCAGTGATTATGACTATAGCACCTCCACAAGAGGCAAAGCCACAAACGCAGCTGGTAAGTCCGGACGTTGGATCTTAGAGGGCGGCGAGTTCACGGAGGATAACGGGACAACACAAGAGGACACATGTACACCGGCTGGCATGAGATCGACGGCAAGTGGTATTACTTCAACACAGCATCCGACAAGGGAACACTTGGCGCAATACTTGCGAACACCACAACACCGGATGGATATCAGGTAGATGCAAATGGAGCATGGATCCGGTAATTCCGGCAGGAAACCTTCATGGCTCACCGGGCGCGGGATCCTCATAGCAGTCATGTTTCTTTTGGGACTGGGAATCTTTCTGTACCCGCATATCTGTGACTGGTACTATCAGTATCAGTTCAACAAGGCGATCGCGGCGTATGACCGGTTTCAGGGGATCGACTGCGAAGGAATGATCCAGGCGGCCAGAGAGTACAATGAAAGACTTGCAAAGAAAGAGGAACAGTTTCTGGTTCCCGCAGAGGAACGGGAGGAGCTTGACCACCTTCTGGATCCATGGGAAACAGGGATGATGGGATATGTGGACATTCCGAAGATCGGGGTCCACGTTCCCATTTACCACGGAACGGAAGAGCGGGCGCTTCAGTCGGGCGCCGGTTTCTGGTATGGGACAAGCCTGCCGGTGGGCGGTGAAAATACCCATTGTGTGCTGGCCGCCCATAACGGTCTTGTGAAGGCGAAACTGTTCACCGACCTGGACAAACTGGAAGTGGGAGATCGGTTCACTCTGGATGTCTTAAACGAGACATTCACGTATGAGGTGGATCAGATCCTCGTAACACTTCCGGAAGAGACGGAAGAACTTTATGTCCAGAACGGAAAAGACCTTGTGACGCTTTATACCTGTACTCCGTATGGGGTAAATACCCACAGGCTCCTTGTCCGCGGACACCGGGTAACAGAACCGGAAGAATGATGGAAAAAATGCGCCGGTTCACAAAAAAGTGAAAACGGAGCTTTTTTCGACATAAATTGACATGGAGGGAATCGAAAATGAAAAAGAAAATGAACAAGGTTTTAGTAGTCTGCACAGCGGCAGCAGCGATGACAGCATTTTCAGGAACCGCTTTTGGGGCAACTCTCGATCTGGAGTCAAAGACAGCGGTTGCTGACGCGAAGGATGGAGCCGGGGATATCCAGGAGGCCATAAATCAGATCTCGGGGAACGGAAATAGAGATGGGTGGACCATCAAAATAAAGTCTGGTACATATGACCGATTTACAATTCCGGCAGATTTTAAGAACATCACGGTTGAGGGAGAGAAAAACAGCGTTATTCAGGTGATGAATGCGTCAGTGGCAGACAACCTTTCAGATGCTGGCGGAATTAACGCGTTTGGCAGTAATATTACTTTAAAAGGACTTACAATTGATGCTGGAAATGTACCGGCTGAAGAGGGAAAGTTTACAGCAGCGGTTTCCAATCACAATGGCGCAGTAGGTGGAGCTGGCTTTTCTCTTCATGTTGAAAACTGTACGATTAAGGGAACAGATTCACAATTTGCGGATGGTATTTTATTTGACAGTCCGGGATTTGATGTGAAAAATTGTAAAATTTCAGGTTTTAAGCAGGCAGTTGAATTCTTTGGAGATAATTTTGTAGTTCCGGAATCTGGAAATATGGTCAGTGGGAATACGGTCCGTGACTGTAGCTTTGCTATTCATGGATATTTTGGCGGCGGCTCGGATGGCGGAGTGCTGAGTTTTAAGAATAATAAGGTAACCGGTACGGATGATCTGCGCGCCAAAGTAGTGATTCAGGATCTGAGTAATACAGGGGCCGTTCGCGCGGATATCTCTGGAAACACATTTGTGAATGCACTTGTGGGACTTGTGAATCTGAGAGAAAACGGGAAAACGATCTCACCAGTATTGACCTCCAATGAGATGGGCGCAAACAGTTTTTATGTTGAGGCGGTGGAGCCGGGAACCATTGAATTTTATGCGACATATCATGCGCCGGAGAACAGCGAAGGCTGCTGGAGAGTGACAGGAATTGAAGATTTTGGCATTGATGCCGGATTAAATCCGGATGGATCCAAAGCAAAGATCGAGGAGTTGGTGGATGCAGCGAATGAAAGTGGATCCAGAACGTTGAGCATTACGGGAATTGATGAAAACAATCTGATCAAAACGTTCACTTATTTTAAAGATGGAATTTACTGGGACAGCGATAAGGAAAGTAAACCGTCGGTGGACAAAAAAGCGGATGGTCAGGACCGTATCGAGGCAGTAAAGCCAGGAGATGTTATTTCTTTTACATTGGAATCCAATCTGCCGCAGTCACTGTCAGCGCAGGTAAAAAGACGTACTCCAAATGAAGACAGCCCAGATGATGACAGACCATATATTATAGAAAAGCAGTCCTATCAGCTGGTATTCCATGATGAGATGAGCAGTAATCTTTCTTTTAATCAGGCTACATTGAAAGTCGAAATCATGAATAATGGAAAGCTTGTGGAACTGCCGGAGAAATATTACACGGTGCGTACAGATCTTGAAGGTGAGACTTTCCGGGTAACAGTGGGACTTGTGGCAGCGTTTAATGATGGTCAGATCTCGTATGATCAGCTGAAGAACGCGGCACAGATTGTTGTATCTTATGACGCAGAGGTAAAAGATAGTGTCATCAATGGAGATACCGTGAAGAACAAGGCCTGGGTCAACGACAGCGAGAAAGATATCGTTGACGGTCCGGTCATCGATCCGGATGTCCCGTCTACAGGTGGAATTGGAACAAAAGCCTTCACAGCAGCAGGAATCGCCCTGATGGGAGTTGCAGCAGGTGCTGTGATCGTGACAGGTAAGAAAAAGAAAGAAGAACAGTAATTCAGACTTTTCGGATTGTTGCTAGTTATGAGAACGAGGTAGAGACATGAAAAAATCATGGAAAAGTTTCATGACCGTCACCGCAGCCGCTGCTGCGATGACGGCTGCCATGGCATTTTCTTCGTTGGCGGCTGTGGCGAAGGTAGATGATGACCTTCCGGAAAACCGTCATATCGTATCGGTAGTTTCCGGCGGATATGAGACGGGATTCCAGATCAAGGCAGCTCATGGCGCGGAGATCTACGAGACGACAAGTTATCCGATCGATAAAAAGGCAGACGGCGAGGACGAGATCGGAACCGTAAGTCAGGGAAAGAAGATCAGGTTTACACTGACCTCCAGTCTTCCTAAGCTGCTTGCACGCTATGTTGTGACGGCATCCAACGCCTCACCGGCAAACTCCGCAAGGGAAATTCGCAAAGTCCGCGTACACAGTGCGTCCGGTGCGGGAATAGTCCGCGTACACAGTGCGTCCGGTGCGGAGACAGTCCGCGTGTACAGTGCGTCCGGTGCAAGAAGAGCGAGAAGCGTAAGCGGGGACAACTACGACAATGAGATTTCTGCACAGTCCCTTTCTGCAGATGAAAAATATGCGATTCCGGATTCTGTTGTGGAGGCCATGGTCTTCCACGATGAGATGAACCGGTATCTGAAGTTTATTGACGGTACGATCCGTGTGACCGCGGGCAGGGCTGGAAAAGAAGTTCCTTCCGGGTATTACACGGTAACAGCCAGTGGTTCCAACGCATTCCGGGTTGAGGTTGATCTTGTAAACCTCTTTAATACCGGAATCATCGATTATGAAGATCTGACGGATGAAAATCCGATTACAGTGACCTATGAAGCGGTCGTGACAGACGACGCGATCCAGGGGGACGAGCTGTTTAACGAAGCCTGGGTCAACGATGGAGAACATGACTCCGTGGAAGGTGATGTTCTCGATAAGAAGGTTCCGTCCACAGGCGGAATGGGACGGGGAATGTTCACGGGTCTGGGACTCCTGTTTATGGGCACAGCGGCAGCAGCAGGGAAGAGAAAAAGAAGCATGTAGATCAGATACAAAAATCGATGTAGAAGGAAGGAATCCAAGATGACAGGAATTCGGAAAAAGAATAAGATCCTGGGCTTTATTTTTGCCGTGCTTGCGGTATGGATGGTGATATTTCAAAATCCGTCCTACGCGGCACAGCGGGGCAGTCTGAACATAAAAACAGAACAGGCCGGAATGACGGTATATCTCTATCGGGTTGCAGAAAAACAGGCGGGTGTCTATATGCTGAATGAGAAATTTCAGGCATCCGGTGCGGATGTTTCCGGAGGTGGTTGCAGAGAGGCTGCGATCACTCTGACAGATTTTGTGAAGGCGCAGGGGATCCAGCCTTACCGGACCGGAACGGGAAGCGGAAAGCATGTGGTTTTTCGGAATCTTCCGGATGGAGAGGCTCTCTACCTTGTGACGGGGGATCCGATGACCGTTGGCGGCAAGACCTACATTCCGGCACCAGTTCTCGTGGAAGCGGGCGGTGCCGCGGCGGAAGCAGATATCAAGTGTGATATTGAAGAACCGGAAAACCCGACAAACCCAACGGAACCCACAAACCCGACGGATCCGTCGAATCCGACCTCTCCGACCCGTTATTATGATGACAGCGATGATGACGACTGGGATCCGACTCCGAATAAGAAGCCGACGATCACAACAGCGGCTGACGAGACGGTGACGATCACAGATGCGGAGACACAGTCGGAAACCAGAGTGGAGGAGAGTACGGCAGAGAGTGAAACAGAGACATCTACGGAGACAACCGTGGAGAACGAAAAAAAGCTTCCCCAGACAGGACAGCTGTGGTGGCCGGTAGGGATTCTGCTCTCCGCAGGCGCGATCCTTCTGGCGGCAAGTCTTGTGATGAAAAAGAGAAGTAAGGAAAAATAAAAAAATTAAAGAGAAACATGAGGATACAGATATGAAAAAGAAAACGCTTCATCCCTCCGGATTTACAAGCAAATGGAGAGCATACTCCAGCACCACAACTCCGCCGACAGAACCGGGACGTTATACCATGACAGTCGTTGTCCTCGGCGGTAACTATCTGGCCTTCCCGATCAACCGGTCCTTCCAGATTACGAAGTAGAACGGCTGAATGGTAAAATCGCGGGTTTTATAACCCGCGATCAGGAGACCTTCATATGAAAAAAAGTACGCATCACATTCCCGTTATCAGATCAATGGGGATGTGATGCGTATTTTAATGTAAAAAGAATGTGCCCAGGCGGCTCCGTGAGGAACCACCCGGGCACAGTAGATTGTTTCGTTATTAGTACAGCTTTGCACCGGCCGGGATTCTGTCATCGACCATCAGAAGGTTCAGTCCTTCATGGCCATCTTCCTCATGGACTGCTGAAATCAGCATACCTTCGGAATCGATTCCCATCATCTTTCTCGGCGGAAGGTTCACAATCGCGATCGCTGTCTTTCCAACCAGCTCTTCCGGCTCGTAATACTCGTGAATACCGCTTAAGATCACGCGGTCCTTGCGCTCTCCGTCGTCTAATGTGAACTTCAGGAGCTTCTTGGACTTCGGTACCGCTTCACAGGCTAAAATCTTAACTGCGCGGAAATCGGATTTTGCGAATGTTTCGAAATCAACCATTTCTTTGAAGATCGGCTCGATCTTAACGTTGGAGAAATCGATCTTCTCAACAGTCTTTGCTGCCGGAGCGGCTGCGGAAGACTTGGAAGATTTTTTGTCGGAATCTAAGGACTTCATTGTCGGGAAGAGCAGTACGTCACGGATCGCCGGAGAGTTTGTAAATAACATAACAAGACGGTCGATACCGTATCCGATACCACCGGTCGGCGGCATACCGATCTCAAGGGCATTTAAGAAGTCCTCGTCAGTGGTATTTGCTTCGTCATCACCGGCAGCAAGTGCTGCTTCCTGTGCTTTGAAACGCTCTCTCTGGTCGATCGGGTCGTTTAACTCGGAGTATGCGTTGCACATCTCACGGGCATAGATATAGAGCTCGAAACGCTCAACCTGCTCCGGGTGACCCGGTTTCTTCTTGGTAAGCGGGGAGATCTCGATCGGATGGTCTGTGATGAAGGTCGGCTGGATCAGGTGCTCCTCAACGAATTCCTCGAAGAAGAGGTTGATGATGTCGCCGCGGACATGACGATCCTCGTAGTGAACGCCCTTCTCATCTGCTAATTTCTTTGCTTCCTCAGTCGTAGTGATCTCATTGAAATCAATACCGGTATATTTTTTGATCGCGTCGATCATGGTAAGGCGCTCGAAGGGCTTTCCAAGGTCGATCTCGACATCTGCGTACGGAATCGTTGTGGATCCGCAGATCTGCTTTGCGATATGACGGAACATATCCTCTGTGAGATCCATCATTCCCTGGTAATCTGTGTATGCCTGATATAACTCCATAAGAGTAAACTCCGGGTTGTGTCTTGTATCAAGACCTTCGTTACGGAATACACGGCCGATCTCGTAAACGCGCTCCATACCGCCGACGATGAGTCTCTTTAAGTAGAGCTCAAGGGAGATACGAAGCTTTACATCCTCGTCGAGAGCGTTATAGTGTGTCTCGAACGGTCTCGCAGCAGCACCGCCTGCGTTTGCAACGAGCATCGGAGTCTCGACCTCAAGGAATCCGAGGTCATCTAAGTATCTGCGGATGCAGCTGATGATTTTGGAACGCATAACGAATGTCTTCTTAACGTCCTCGTTCATGATCAGGTCAACGTATCTCTGACGGTAACGGGTATCTGTGTTTGTAAGTCCGTGGTACTTCTCCGGAAGGATCTGTAAGCTCTTGGAGAGAAGTGTTACGGAATGGGCATGAACAGAAATCTCGCCCATCTTTGTTGTGAATACAAAGCCCTTGATGCCGACGATATCGCCGATATCCATTCTCTTGAAGTCTTTGTAGGAATCCTCACCGAGGTCATCGCGGCATACATAGCACTGGATGTTGCCCTTGAGATCCTGGACGTTGCAGAAGGAAGCTTTACCCATGACACGCTTGGACATGATACGTCCTGCGATGGAAACTTCCTTTCCGTCATATTCTGCGTAATGATCCTTGATATCCGCGCTGTGAGCTGTCTGATCATATTTTGTGATCTGGAACGGGTCTCTGCCCTCTGTCTGTAACTCAGAAAGCTTTTCGCGGCGCACCTTTAAGAGCTGGTGGATATCCTGCTCTTTTGCATTTGCATTCTTGTTCTGATTCTGCTGTTCAGCCACTTTTCTATTTCTCCTTCACTGTAGTCTTTGTGTATGATCGATACGGTCGTGTACAGAATTTTCAGTCCGGAAGATCCCTGCCTGTACACGATGACGATCAATCGACTCTTTTAATATCGAGTACCTTATACTGGATAACTCCGGACTGTGTCTCAACGTCAACAACGTCGCCAACGCGTTTTCCGATCAGCGCGTGTCCGACCGGGGACTCGTTGGAGATCTTATTCTCAAGGCTGTTAGCCTCTGTGGAACCAACGAGCTTGAATTCCATCTCCTCGTCGAAATCAACATCGTAAACCTTTACGATACAGCCGACGTTGATCTTGTCAAGGTTTACCTCGTCCTCAACAACGACCTCCGCGTTCTTTAACAGCTTCTCGAGTTCTTCGATTCTTAACTCGATATCTCTCTGCTCGTCTTTTGCAGCATCGTACTCGGCGTTCTCGGATAAGTCTCCCTGTTCTCTTGCCTCTTTGATCTTCTGGGCAATCTCACGACGGCGGTTTACTTTCAGATCCTGAAGCTCATCCTCGTATTTTTTCAGTCCTGCATAAGTCAAAATATGTTTCTTATCAGCCATGACGTCTTACCTTTCTTATTGTTTCGGGGCAGAATGACCCTTTATAATTTTTAGCTTTACATTCTCTGTATTATAGCGTGAACACTGGGGATTGTCAAGAAGACGAAAGGCTTTGTTTTTGAGGATTTTCACGGTATCATTCGATTCAAAACGACTCGTATGGACAGAGGCTGCATTTTATTAGGAAGAAACAGAAAACAGGGAAAGGACAGGAAATAACAGACAAGATGAAAACAGGAATAATTACTGATATTTGCTTGATATCCTATCCGCGCTATGCTATAATCAGGTTGATCAAAAATATTTATGAGAAAGGAAGTTACAAATATGCAGTACGCGATCGCACATTTAGATCAGGACGGCAACGGAGATTCCGACAAGAATCCATATATTTCCGTAGATTTTGAAAATAACCTTGAGTCATGTCTTGAGGCGGCAAATATGATGGAGGATGAAGGCTATAAGGAGATTACACCGTTTATCCTTGAAGACGAGGGAAAGAGCGGCACTTATACCTGGGAGTATGTGAGACAGCATTCCATCTAAATTTGAAAAAGAGAAATTGGGGAGATCCTGCGGGGCGTGTGAATGCTCTGCGGGGTCTTTTTTGTTGCGATGCAGTTGGAAGAGGCTGTCGGCAGCAGGTCCTGTAAGTCTTGTAAGAAGGAAAAGATAGAAAAACTTGACGAACATATGTTCTGGATATATAATGGAAACATAAGATTTTAGGGAGAGAATTGAGTCTGGAATCGAGATAAACCATATTAGGAAAGCCGCAGAGACATTTAGTGGCTATGTATTAGTAAGGGATGTTGGTGACAGGTTCTGTAGGTTTTTTGGAGTGCTGGAAGATGACAGATAAGACTGAATAAAAGCTAAGACTAAATAACAGAGAAAACGGAGAAAATATATGAATCAGATCAACCGTGAGGATATGCTGGAGCTTACGAGAAGAATGACATTGAAGAGAAACTGCTTTGACCGGATTGCAGGGGCTTATCTGGATAGGGACGGGTTTGTAGACGGGACATTTAATAAGAATTTCCGTCAGCTCTCCCTGCCAGATCAGCAGAAGAATCTTGATATCGCGAAGACGATCCCGTTTTCGGAGACGAATGTTGCGTTGAAGGAATATGTCTTTTCGGGGGAGGAGAAAAAGCCCGGGAGTGTGTGGCAGCTGCTCTGCGCACTGCGGGAGTGTGAGCTGAAAAACGATGCACTGCTTGATATTTTTTATGAAGTGTTTGGGGAAAAATATCCGGCGTCGGGGGATTATGCGGTCTATTTCTTTCACGGGAATTATGATGTTCCGAGAAAGGCAAAGGATAAGGAAAGCCTCTGGGAATCGGAGGAAGTTTACCGGTTCCTGATCTGTGCGGTGTGCCCGGTGAGCGGAGATTATGAGCCGGGGATGCCGGTCTGCGGATTTATGTTTCCGGCGTTTAAGGACCGGGGACCGGATAATGGGCGGATCCAGGTGTTTGAAGCGGATCCGGCGCGGCCGCATAGGGATTTTTTAAATTTGATCTTGCCAGTGAGTGCATATATTTTGTGAAGGTATGTGGGGGAAATGGAAATTGATGTCGGAAGGGAGACGGGCTATGGCGGATAGAATGAGCAAGATGGATAGATCAAACAGAATTTACGCAGCGATCGATCTGAAGTCATTTTACGCCTCTGTTGAGGTGGTGGATCGAAAACTGGATCCGATGACGACGCACCTTGTCGTCGCGGACCGGAGCCGGACATCGAAAACGATCTGCCTTGCGGTATCGCCTTCCTTAAAGGCGTATGGGATTCCCGGACGCGCGCGCCTCTTTGAGGTGGAGCAGAAGGTGGAAGAGGTGAACCGGGAGAGAAGGCGGCGGGCCCCTGGTGGAAAATTCACGGGAAGTTCCTGTGATGCGGTCGAACTGGCGAAAAGACCGGATCTTGCGCTGGATTTTATCGCTGCGCCGCCGCAGATGGCCCACTATATGGAGAAAAGTTCGCAAATTTACCAGATCTATTTAAAATATGTAGCACCGGAAGATATCCATTCCTATTCGATCGATGAGGTCTTTATCGACCTGACTTCCTATCTTGAGACATACCATATGTCGGCGCATGAGCTGACGACACGGATGATCCGGGATGTGCAGAAAGAAACCGGAATTACGGCGACTGCGGGGATCGGAACGAATCTGTACCTTGCAAAGATCGCGATGGATATTATGGCAAAGCACATCGAACCGGACGCGGACGGAGTGCGTATCGCAAAACTGGATGAGATGAGTTACCGGAGATATCTGTGGGGACACCGTCCGCTGACGGATTTCTGGCGTGTGGGCCGGGGATACGCGAAAAAACTGGAAGAACGGGGAATCTACACGATGGGGGATATCGCCAGATGCTCCCTCGGAAAGGAAAACGATTATTATAACGAAGATCTTCTGTACCGGATGTTCGGTGTCAACGCGGAACTTCTGATCGACCATGCCTGGGGGTATGAGCCGTGTACGATCGCGGATGTCAAGGCGTACCAGCCGGAAAACCACAGCGTCGGATCCGGGCAGGTTCTTGCCTGTCCATATACTGTCCAGAAGGCAAGGCTCGTCGTGCGGGAGATGGCGGACCTTTTGGCTCTGGATCTTGTGGACAAAAAGCTGACAGCGGACCAGGTGGTCTTGACGGTGGGATACGATATCGAAAACCTGACGGATTCAAAACTCAGAAAGGACTACAACGGGGAGATATCCACGGACCGTTATGGAAGACGGATCCCGAAACACGCCCACGGCTCCAGAAATCTTGGCGGGCAAACTTCCTCCACGAAACGGATCACGGAGGCGGTTATGGAGCTCTACGATGAGATCATGAATCCAAAGCTTCTTGTGCGCCGGATCGCGATTTCCGCAAACCATGTGGTCTGTGAGGGAACGGAACAGAAAGTGCAGGAGTACGAACAGTTGAATCTCTTTACCGATTACGGCACACAGGTGGAGCAGAAAAAGAAGGAAGAGGAAGAATTAGCGCGGGAAAAACGGATGCAGCAGGCGGTTCTGGAGATCAAGAAAAAGTTCGGAAAGAACGCGGTCTTAAAGGGAATGAATCTGGAAGAGGGCGCGACCGCGGTAAAGCGGAACAACCAGATCGGAGGTCACAGGGCATGAGTACATGGGAGAAATATCGGGATATGATCGATCTTCCATATCCGGGAGAATCAAAGCATACCCGGATGCCGGTGAGGGACAGGGCAGCCCAGTTTGCTCCATTTGCTGCGCTCACCGGATTTGGCGCAGTGTTAAAAGAGACGGAACGTATTACGGAAAAGCGGATCGAGCTGGATGAGTACGAGAAGGAAAAGCTGAATGAGAATCTGCGGCTTCTATTGGAAAAACAGGAATCCCGTCCGGAAATCACAGTAACCTTTTTTGTACCCGATGAAAAGAAGGACGGAGGAGCATATCGGACGATCTCCGGTCATATAAAGAGAGTGGACGAGGAGAGTCATTGTTTGATTTTAGAGGAAGGGGAAAGAATTCTGCTGGAAGATATTTTTGATCTCGCATTCACTGCTCATGAAAAGTAAAGAGAGACGATATAAAAATGTTATAAAATTAATAACAAAATACTTGCGTTAATTATTTAACAATAGTATAATGTTTATAGAACTTAGGAAAGCGAAGCGTGATTGGTTCTTAGTAAAACCTGTGAAACACAGGTCGGAAACTTGAGATCCCTGACTGTAATGACAGAATTGTGAAAGGAGAAGAGAGCGTATGGCAAGATTTACATTACCGAGAGACATTTATCATGGAAAAGGATGTCTGGAAGAACTGAAGAATCTGAAGGGAAAGAAGGCATTTCTCGTAGTAGGCGGCGGTTCTATGAAACGCCAGGGATTCCTTGATAAGGCTGTTCATTACTTAAAAGACGGTGGAATGGAAGTTGAAGTTTTTGAGGGCGTAGAACCGGATCCGTCGGTGGAGACCGTTATGAGAGGCGCGGAAGCGATGCGCAAGTTTGAGCCGGACTGGATCGTATCCATGGGCGGCGGTTCCCCGATCGATGCGGCGAAGGCGATGTGGGCGTTCTATGAGTACCCGGAGACTACATTTGAAGACCTGATCACTCCGTTCAGCTTCCCGGAACTGAGACAGAAAGCAAGATTCGCGGCGATTCCGTCCACATCCGGTACAGCTACCGAGGTGACCGCGTTTTCAGTTATCACAAACTATCAGACTGGCGTAAAATATCCGCTTGCTGACTTTAATATCACCCCGGATGTAGCGATCGTAGATCCGGATCTCGTTATGGGACTTCCGGTGAAACAGGTTGCCTATACCGGTATGGATGCCCTGACCCATGCGATCGAGGCGTACGTCTCCACATTAAACGGACCGTTTACGGATCCGCTGGCACTTCAGGCGATCGAGATGGTTCTGGAATACCTTCCGGCATCTTACAATGGAAATACCCATGCGAGAGAGGAGATGCATTACGCGCAGTGTCTCGCGGGAATGGCATTCTCCAATGCGCTTCTTGGAATCGTTCACTCTATGGCCCACAAGACGGGAGCTGCGTTCTCCACCGGACATATTCCGCACGGATGCGCGAACGCGATCTATCTTCCGTATGTCATCCAGTATAACGCGAAGGATACCGTCGCAGCTGATCGTTACGCGGAGATCGCAAGAAGAATGGGATTAGAGGGAAGATCCAGACAGGCCCTGATCAACAGTCTCTGCGCGAAGATCAATGAATTCAATGAGAAGCTGAATATTCCGAAGACACTGAAAGAATTCGGCATCAATGAGGACGAATTTAAGGAGAAGGTGGACCGTATCGCGGAACTCGCGGTTGGCGATGCATGTACTGGATCGAACCCGAGAGAGATCGATCCTGCGAATATGGCGAAGCTGCTTACCTGCACATATTACGGAACTGAAGTTGACTTTTGACGATAATTTGAGATGTGGCTGTGAGGGTGCTAAGCAGCTGCTGGAAAGATTATCCACATAATATAAATATTGTGGTGTAATCAGATCTTGTATGGAGATCGAATTGGGAAAATCTCTGCCGGGAATATCCGGCAGAGATTTTCTGTATTAGAGGACATATCAAGCCTGATTCTGAACTGAAAATTTCGTACAATACAGGATTGGCATTAGATTTTGCCGATTTGGAATGTGAAGCATCGGATACGAGGTTTTTCTATCATTCTATTGACTTTCTGTAGAAGCCACTCTATAATATATGGTATTGAATACTACATCACAGGGAAAAATAAATGAGAACTGTGATAGGAAATAGAGCTGGAGGAAGCAGTATGAATTATAGAATTATTGGGGATAGCTGCATGGATCTTACCGAGGAGCAGAGGAAGGACCCGCATTTTACCCTGATCCCGTTTACGCTTATGGTGGAAGACCACCAGTTTGTCGACGATAAGAATTTTAACCAGAAGGAATTCTTAAAGATCGTAAAGGAAAGCCCGGAGTGTCCGAAGACTGCATGCCCGTCTCCGGAGACATTTAAGGAAGCTTACTGCTGCGAGGAGGAGAATGTATTTGTTATTACGATCTCTTCCCACCTGAGCGGATGCTATAACAGTGCGGTTCTCGCAAAGAATCTTTATGAGGAAGAGTTTGGAACCGGAAAGAAGAATATCGTGGTGATCGATTCTGAGTCTGCTTCTACCGGAGAAGTAAATCTTGCGCTTTATGTTCAGGAACTCTGTGAGCAGGATATTCCGTTTGAAGAGATCGTAAAGAAAACTCTCGAGTACCGTGATAGACAGAAGACGTATTTCGTTCTGGAAACTCTGGATACATTGAGAAAGAACGGACGACTCACCGGACTTCAGGCGTTCTTCGCGACAAAATTAAACATTAAGCCTGTTATGGGTGCGGATCACGGCGTGATCATCAAACTGGATCAGGCCCGCGGAATCCAGAAGGCACTTCAGAGAATGGTGGAGATCGTTGTGAAAGATGCAGGAACAGTGGAAGATAAGTGTCTTACGATCGCTCACTGCAACGCGCCGGAACGTGCCCAGTATGTAAAAGAAAAATTTGAACAGGCCGCAAAGTTCAAAAAGATCATTGTGACCGAGACAGCCGGACTTGCTACCGTTTATGCAGGGGACGGCGGAATCATTGTGGCAGTGTAACTGTTCAGTAGGTCTGCGCACTTGCTGCGCTGACCGTAAGAAAACATAGGCTGGAAGGCAAAAATCCCATCAGCGAAGCTGATCTGGAATGGATTTTTGCACGTAACTATGAAGGTACTGAATAGTTACGTGGCAGTATAAATAACGGAAAAGAAATGATAAAGGCGTTCGATCCACCCGGAGAAAAATCCGGATGATGGATTTAACGCCTTTTTATGTAGCAGGAAATTCTGAGAAATTCCCTGTTACATAAAAAAGGCACTGACGTGCCAAAGATGCGCACTCGCGCGAAGATGCAGACTGTCGCAAGCGACCGCGATGTGCCAAGGCACATTCATTTTATCGAAATGAGAAAGCAGTTACAGGTCCATCCCCTGAAAAATATGATGTTCCTTTAAATATTTTGCAATAGAATTCAAAACCAGTCTTTTATTCCCGCTCCATTCCGGTGCGATCAGGATCGACTTTGGCCCGTCGCCGCTGATCCGGTGGATCACAGTTTCCTGTGGAAGGATTTTTAAGCAGTCACCGATCAGTTCCAGATATTCCGGCAGTTCCAGTGTGTGAAACCCGCCGGATGCATAAAGATCGGCAAGATCTGTCCCTTTCAACACATGAAGGAGCTGCAACTTGATCCCATCCACATGGAGCTTCCCAAGGTAATTCACGGTTTCCAGCATCTGTTCCCTCGACTCTCCGGGAAGTCCGAGGATCACATGGACGATCACCGTGAGTCCGGCAGCCTTTAACCTGCGGTAGGCATCCTCAAAAACGGGGAGCGCATATCCCCGGCGGATGAGTTTTGCCGTATCCTCATGGATCGTCTGCAGACCGAGCTCTACCCAGACCGGTTTTTCTTTATTTAACCGGGAAAGAAGCTCTACGGTTTCATCCGGGAGGCAGTCCGGCCGTGTGCCGATGGAGAGCGCGCAGATCTCCGGGAGAGAGATTGCCTCAGAAAAGAGTTGTTCCAGATAGGAGAGCGGGGCATATGTGTTTGTGTATGACTGGAAATATGCGATATAGGCAGCGTCATCTCCTGAGATCTTCCGGCTGACGCGGGCCTTCGCAAGGTCAGCCTGCTCTCTAAGGGATCCAGCCTGTTTTTCTGCAAAATCCCCGGATCCGCCGGCACTGCAAAAGATACAGCCGCCCCTTCCCAGTGTGCCATCCCGGTTTGGACATGTCATGCCGCCGTCCAGAGCGAGCTTATAGACTTTTTTCCCAAATATCTTTTTTAATTCATAGTCGAGAGAGTGGTACGGTTTGCCATTCCAGCCTGTCTGAAGCATAAAACAGATCCTTTCAAAAAATAAGTTTTCCTTGCAACACATATACGAGGTATTATATAATAATAAGAGGTTTCTTTTCAACCTGATTTCCGGAAAAGTTACTGCGCCTGCTTTGCGCGTAGTTACTGTTCACGCCTTGCGCAAACAGTAACTGATTTTGCCGATGCTTCGCATTCCGAATCGGCAAAATCCACTACCACCACTGTATTGTACGGAATTTTCAGTTCAGAAAATTCCTACCCGTGTACAGTAACTGTGGGGACAGTAACCCGGAAAACACAGCAAAGCTTCCGGACAAGGTGCCGGCTTTGAAGAAAATTAAAATATCCGCCAAAGCGGATCGAAAAGGAGAACTGGGGTTATGGATAGAGAAGCTGCAAAGAAAGCATTACAGAGCGCGAAAGCGACCGGATTTTTTACAGAAATGTATGGGGACGGTGCCGCTGAGAATGAAAAGCGCTATGAGCATGTTCTTGAGGGATTTGAAAAGTCATTCGGGGGGGATCAGGTGAGTCTTTTCACTTCCGCAGGACGTACCGAGATCAGCGGAAACCACACAGACCACAATAATGGAAAAGTTCTGGCTGGAAGCATCAACCTTGACTGTGTTGCCTGCGCGGCAGCAAACGGAACCGATGAGATCCACATTATCAGTGAGACATACAGCCAGAAATTCACGATCAATATCAAAAATTTAAAGCCGAGCGACAAGATGGCCGGAACCATCGACCTGACAAAGGGAATGCTGGCCGGATTTCAGGAGATGGGATATCAGATCGGCGGCTTTGATGCTTATATCACAAGCAACGTGATCAGCGCCGCCGGAGTCAGCTCCTCCGCTTCCTACGAAATGCTGATCTGTTCCATGATCAACGAGTTCTTCAATGACGGAAAAGTGGACGTCGTTACATATGCCCATGTCGGCAAATACGCGGAGAACAAATACTGGAATAAAGGTTCAGGTCTTCTCGACCAGATGGCATGCGCGGTGGGCGGCATGATCACCATCGACTTCAAGAATCCTTTAGAACCGGTTGTTGAGAAACTCAACTATGATTTCGGTGCTCAGGATCACAGCCTGATCATTGTCCAGACCGGAAAAGGTCATGCGGACTTAAGCGCTGAGTATTCCTCCATCCCGAATGAGATGAAGAGGGTGGCAGCCGTGTTTGGAAAGGAAGTCTGCGCGGAGATCACGGAACAGGAAGTGATCGAAAATGCGGCGAAAGTGAGAAAAGAGGCGGGTGACCGCGCGTTCTTACGTGCCCTTCACTTCTTTGAGGAGAACAAGCGTGTTGAAAAACAGGTTCAGGCATTAAAGGAGAACCGTTTTGACGAATTCTTAAGCCTGATCACTGAATCCGGAAATTCTTCCTGGAAATGGCTCCAGAACTGCTATGTTCCGGGATCTGAGGAGCAGGGGATCACTTCCGCGTTAGCGCTCACAGAGTTATTTATCAAGGAAAAAGGCTGCGGCGCATGCCGTGTTCACGGCGGCGGATTTGCGGGCGTTATTATGGCGATGCTGCCGAATTCCGTGACAGACGAGTACATCGCTTATATTGAAAAGGCAATGGGAGAGGGAAGCGCATACCGTATGAGCATCCGCCCGTACGGAGCGGTATGCGTGGACGGATATATCGCATGAATCGGAGACACGCACGGAGCCTGATTCTTATAGCTGCCGCTTCCGGTGTATTGACTGCATGCTCAAAGCCGGATCCCGGTATGGGGGAGACGAGAAAACTCATTATGGGGACCTTCACTGAGGACAGCGTGACTGACCGGGCTGGAAAAGCCGTGGCGGCGACCATCAGCAACACAGTTCCCGGAGTCTATGTGGAGACCTGGCCGTCAAAAGGCGCCTATATGAATATAGAGCATCTGTTTGACGGGACATATGATCTCGTAATCGTTCCGGCTGGGGCAGCTTACGAGGCGTATACGGGAACCGGTGCCTGTGAGGGAGAAAAAAAGGAAAAACTTCGTGCAGTAGCGGCATGTTATCCGATCGTCTCCACGTGGATATCCCCGAAGAAACTGGGACTTTCGAAGGTACAGGAACTGAAGGGGCATCCGCTTGCCGTGGGAAATGAAGGTTCTGAGACGGCAAAGGTATCCGGAGAAGTGTTTGATGTCCTTGGAATCGACAAGGAGAACACGGAGATCTGGTATTATGGGATCCAGGGTGGAGCCGACGGGGTCCGGGACCAGTGGGCTGACGGGATCCATGCGTTCACGGAGTCCCCTGTCCCGGTTTACCAGGAGCTGGCGGCAGAGGATGGGATCCGGTTCTTATCCTACACGGACGAAGAACTGGATGAGATCTTAGACGGCCATCCGGAATACAGTAAGATCAAAGTTCCGGCAGGGACTTATGAAAATCAGGACGATGAGGTCGGGACCTTCTGCGAAAAAGTCCTTGTCTGCGTGTCTGCGGATATGGATGAAGACCTTGTTCATGAGATCGCCTGGGCATTGGAGGTCAACGGACCGGTGTATACAGCCGGAGAACCGTTTATGCGGGCGATGGATGACAGGGAGTTCCGGGCTTCTGAGATCCCGATTCCACTTCATGACGGAGCAAAACGGTATTATGAGGAGCAGGGATATTTCAAGTAAAATATTCCCCAAAATAACAAGCGGTCTTATAAGAGACCGGGAAAAGGAGATGTCCTATGTTGTACAAAGAATTGATTGAATTATTTGACATGTTAGACAGCGCATCAGCGTCCGGCAGCGAGGTGGTGGAGTATTTTAGATCCATCGATCCCATGTGTCAGGTGGAAACGTATCCGCTTGAAGGACCAAAAGGCCATACGGATATGGTGAGAATCCTGATTCCGGGAAAAAACGGAAAATCAAAGGGCGGAAACGCTGGAACGATCGGCATTCTCGGACGCCTCGGCGGTCTGGGGGCAAGACCGGAACAGATCGGGTTTGTCTCCGACGGTGACGGCGCATTGACAGCGTTAGCGGTTGCCGCAAAGCTTCTCAGAATGCAGGCAAAGGGCGATTTCCTTGAGGGCGACGTATTCGTATCTACGCATGTCTGCCCGGACGCTCCGACAGCTCCCCATGAACCGGTGCCGTTTATGAACTCCCCGGTGGAAACCTGGCAGGTGAATAAGGAGGAAGTGACGGACGATCTGGACGCAGTTCTGGTTGTGGATACCACAAAGGGAAACAGGATCATCAACCACCGTGGATTCGCAATCTCACCGACGGTATGTCAGGGATATATTTTGAGAGTCAGCGAGGATCTTCTCGATGTGATGCAGATGACAACAGGAAAACTTCCTTATGTATTTGCTCTGACACAGCAGGATATCACGCCTTATGGAAATGGAATCTTCCATTTAAACAGCATCCTGCAGCCTGCGACGGCGACAAAAGCCCCGGTGGTAGGCGTTGCGATCACGACGGAGACGACCGTTGCCGGATGTGCAACGGGAGCTACCCATATGGAAGATCTGGATGAGGCAGCCCGGTTTATGATCGAGTCGGCGAAGGCATTCGGAAGAGGAAAACTGAGTTTTCTGGACAAGGAGGAGTTTGCACGGATCAAGGAGCTTTACGGCAACATGGAACACTTCCAGACGCTTGGAAAGAAGAGTGAAGAGGCGTAAGCTTCGGGAAAAGATCCGGGTCTCAGCCGGATTCCGGCAGCAGATGTAATTTTTTAAGAAATTTGACAGAAATTTATCATAAATCCCGGCGGAAAAAATTTGACAGGTTCTGCCGGGATTGTTACAATTACGGGTAGAGCAAAAATTGTAACAATATGCGATAACCGTCTATGGGACGGGGTGATGGAGAACATACATGTCAGACAGAGAAATGATAGAAGAAACTAAGAAAGACGTTCCGGATCAGATGGAGCCGGTGATCCCGGAGATCCCGGCGGAGAAATCCGAGAAAGAACCGGAGGTCGAAGCCGCAGAGGCCGCCAGCACAGAACCGGAGGCAAAGGCCGCAGAGGCTGACAGCACGGAGCCGGAGGCAAAGGCCGCAGAAGCCGCCAGCACAGAGCCGGAGGCAAAGGCAGCAGAAGCCGACAGCACAGAACCGGAGGCAAAGGCAGCAGAAGCCGACAGCACAGAGCCGGAGGCAAAGGCCGCAGATGCTGACGGCGCAGAGCCGGAGGCAAAGGCAGCAGAAGCCGACAGCGCTGAATCGGAGACGGAGGGACAGAGATCCCGTTCTGCGGGAAGACGTTCCGGAAACCGAAGGGAAAAACAGCAGCCCGTGCGCCCGAAAAAAGAGCATCAGGCAAGTCAGCGTGAAAATATCTTAAGACTGCGTGAGATCAAAAAGAAAAAGGCGGCGATGCCGTATATGAAGATCCTCGCGGCAGGAGGAGCGGCTGTTGCAGTGGTCGCGGTGGTTGCGGTTGCAGGAACTGTGATCGGAAATCACAGGGACACTTTTTCCAGAGGGATGAAGGTTGAGACCGCAGCGGCTTCCTTAGAGACAACAGAGGCTGCATCTGAGAGCACCGGGGAGAGAAATATTGTTCTGGAGACCACGCTTTCTGCCGAGGAGATTGCGTCTAAGGAATATGAAAAGACGGTCCAGAGTATTGTGGACAGCTATGCAAATCTTGGGATTGCGGAGGTCTCAGGCTATCTGAACGTCAGAAAGACCCCGGAGAGCTTCGGTGAGGTCATAGGAAAGCTGCCGAAGGGCGGTGCCTGCGAGATTCTGGATACCTCCACAGATGGCTGGTATAAGATCTCATCCGGCGGTGTGACCGGTTATGTAAGCTCCCAGTATGTCTATACCGGGGATGAGGCGAAAAAACTGGCTGCGGAAAATGTGGCTGAGCGTGCCGTGATCGATGCGGATAAGTTAAATGTCCGGTCAGAGCCGAAGGCGGATGCGAATGTTGTGGAGCAGGTATTTAAAAACGAAAGATATGACATCAGGGGGCAGCAGGACGGCTGGATCCAGATTTCTTCCGGATATATTTCTGCGGATTATGTCACCGTAAAATACGCTCTGGATGAGGCGATCAAGCAGGATATGAGACAGACGGTCTTAAGCCTTTATGATAATCTCGGTGTATCCAATGTGTCCAATTACCTGAATGTCCGCGACAATCCGGATGAGAAGAAGGGCAAGATCATCGCGAAGCTGCCGAGCAACGCAGGCTGTGATATCCTGGACACCTCCACGTCGGGCTGGTACAAGATCCGTTCCGGAAACATTACCGGTTATGTAAAATCTGAGTATATCCTGACAGGACAGCAGGCGAAGGACAAAGCGCTTCAGGTTGCAAAGCTGATGGCGATCTCCAACACGGACGGCGTCAATGTCCGCACAGAGCCGAACACGAATTCTTCGATCTACACACAGATCTCCAACAGCGAGCGATTCCTTGTAGCGGATCAGCAGGATGGCTGGGTAAAGATCGAGATCGATGATCAGGACGCATACCTGTCCAGCGATTATGTTGACGTTAAGTACGGTCTGGAAGAGGCGATCAAGTATACGCCGGTGGTTGAGGTTGCAGATACCTCTTCGAAGAATGATTCTAAGAACAGTTCAAAGAACAGTTCAAAGAATAATTCCGGTAAGAAGAACAGCGCAAACGACGGGGCTGCCGGATCGAAGTCCGGAAGTGTTTCCTCCAAACGTGCCCAGATCGCAAACTACGCAGTTCAGTTCGTCGGAAACAGATATGTCTACGGCGGAACGAGCCTGACAAACGGAACGGACTGCTCCGGATTTACGATGTCTGTCATGGCGAAATTCGGTGTATCCCTGCCGCACAACTCCGGCGCGCAGTCGGGAAGCGGAAAGTCGATCACCTCGAGCCAGATGCGTCCGGGTGACCTTGTATTCTACTCCGGAAGCGGCGGAATCAACCATGTTGCGCTCTATATCGGTAATGGTCAGGTGTGCCATGCGTCCAACGCGAGATCCGGTATCAAGATCTCCACATGGAACTATCGTACTCCGGCGAAGATCGTGAATGTACTTGGTGATTAATTGAAAATTGGAAGATTTCGGACAGCCCGGTAGAGATGCCGGGCTGTCTTGATAAGGAAAGTAAGTTTGGAAGAAATGAATTCCTCAGACTGGGAAGTCGGGACATATTAAAATTTTTCCGGGTGGATCAGGTCCGGAATGCATGGGAAGGAAAGAATATGGAGAAAAAGAAGAGAATTAAAAGACATGCGGCAGGTCTCTGTGCGGGACTCGGTATCCTGTTCGCCGCAGCGGCACCGATGACGGCGTTTGCGGATACGGTTTATGTGAACGCGTCGAAGTTAAATTACAGGAATCAGCCCTCCACAGCATCAGGGGCGGTTCTCGGAACACTGCCTCGCGGGACAGAGCTCTCCAGAATGAAAAATAACGGGGAGTGGAGCGAGGTGCAGATCGGCGGATCGAAGACGACCGTTTATGTTGCAAGCCGCTATCTGACGACCAGCAAGCCGCAGAGCAGCACTGCGAAAACAGGGGCGGTAACTGCGGGCGGAACATCCACAGTTGCTGCCGATGGAACTGTGACAGTACCCGACTCCTTAAAGGCGTATGTGGATAAGGCTTATCAGGTTGGAATGGATTCCAACTGGAAATATGCGGGGATGTCCGCGATCAACAGCGGTCACGCGGTGTTCTACCACAATGGAACTGCGAACCGGAAAAATAAGGTGGTTGCTGTAAATGCTGGACATGGTACATCCGGCGGATCGAAGGTAAAGACCTTCTGCCATCCCGACAAAACGGCAAAGGTGACAGGCGGAACTACAGGAGCCGGAGCGACGAAGGCCGTTGCGGTATCCGGCGGAATGACGTTCGCGGATGGAACGGCGGAGAGTACCGTGACGCTCCGTATGGCGCAGATCTTCCGGGATAAGCTTCTGGCGGTGGGATATGATGTGCTGATGATCCGTGATGGAAGTGATGTGCAGCTCGACAATGTGGCGAGAACCGTCATGGCAAACAATAAGGCAGACTGCCATATCGCCCTGCACTGGGATTCCACGAAGACGGACAAGGGCGCATTTTATATGAGTGTGCCGAATAATGCCGCCTATCGTGCCATGGAGCCGGTGGCGTCCCACTGGGAGTCCCACAATAAGCTCGGAAGCGCTCTGGTGGGAGGATTGAAGCAGAACGGTGTGAAGATCTTCTCGTCGGGATCCATGGAGATGGATCTGACCCAGACGTCGTATTCTACGATTCCGAGTATTGATATTGAGCTTGGGGATGGGAAATCTGCTCATGATGATGCGACGTTAGGGAGACTGGCGGATGGGCTTGTTGCTGGTGTGAACAGTTATTTTGGACAGTGATCCGGGCTCGTAAGTTCAAGACAGAATGAATGGAATGCCGCTGCTGGGGAAAATACCTGGCGGCGGTTTTTGGAATTAATGGAAGATTATACCGGAACTTCCTGGTAATCAAAAAAAATTACATGACGAAGATGTGCATTTGCGCGAAGATGTAGATTAACGCAGGTGAATGCGAGGATGTTGAAAACTACGGGGGGACTTTCCATATAAAAAACACCATCTCTCAATGGAAATGGTGTTTTTTCAGTGGACCTGATCGGATTCGAACCGACGACCCCCACAATGCGAATGTGGTGCGCTCCCAACTGCGCTACAAGCCCATAACGATATTTTTTTGACCTCATTATTATCGCACCGCAGGGGACAGATGTCAAGATTTTCCATGGGAAAAATGAAAAAAAGTTACCGCACAGCCACAACATTATCTAGACCAGCGAAGGGCTTTCAGGGATTTTTAACGCAGATTGTAATTATTCAGTACCTTCATAGTTACACGCAAAAATCCATTCCAGATCAGCTTCGCTGATGGGATTTTTGCCCTCCAGCCTATGTTTTCTTACGGTCAGCGCAGCAAGTGCGCAGACCTACTGAACAGTTACTGCAGATTTAACTTTTAACTAACTAGAGCTGAACGGTAAGATTTTCAGGAAAGAGATGCCGAACATATGTTTACATAAACGGAAACATAGTGTATAATACCCATATGGAAAAGAAACGGAAAGAGGGGATCAAATGATACTGATCGTATGCGTGGATGACCATAATGGAATGATGTTCAACCATCGCCGCCAGAGCCAGGATCGAGTCCTGCGGGCAGATATTCTGGAACTTACGGATGGAAAAAAACTTTGGATGAATGCCTACAGCAGAAAACAGTTTGCGGAGAGTGATGCGGAGAAAATACGGGTGGATGAGACGTTTCTCGATGCTGCGGGGGACGGGGAGTTCTGCTTTGTGGAGAATGCGGATGTCTCCGGCTGTGCGGAGCGGATCGAGGAGATCTATCTCTACCGTTGGAACAGGGATTATCCCGTGGAGGTGTATTTTCCAGTGGATCTCAGCGTGTGGAAGTGCGTGGAGACGAAAGAATTTGCGGGATCTTCCCACGAGAAAATTACGAGAGAGCGGTATACCCGTTAAAATATGAATGTATGATAGGCAGAATGACGCTGGAGACAGTTCCAATTCCGATATTTCAGAAATATAGTGGGAGATTGGAGATTGGGACAGGGGGGAGTATGTACGGAGCATTTGGCGGAAAGGCGGACTGCGATAGAAAATATGGCAACAGAGGGGAATGACAGAATATGAAGCATTTAAGAAAATGGCTGCTTTGCGTGATCGCGGCGGTCTCTTTGACGGTAACGGCCTGTGAGGGCGATGCGGCCGCTAATGCCAGTGTGGCGGCAGATGTTGCCCATGCGGCGGGAAATATCCTTGGAAGCCTTGCTGAGGCGGCAGAGAACTCTGGTGCCGGGAACAGCAGCGGACAGGGAAATAAAACGTCAATGGGGATGGCAGGAAACCCGTCGGCAACCGGGGAATTCCGTCTCTCCGATATTCCGGAGTATACGGACTCCCCTTATGTGGCGGTCAATGGAAATGTTCCGTATTTTACGGAGGATGACCTGACGGATGTCTCCTTTGAAAGCTACAGTGATCTGGACTCATTAGGCCGCTGCGGTGTGGCTTACGCCTCCGTCAGTACCGATACGATGCCGACGGAAAAGCGCGGTTCCATCGGCGAGGTAAAGCCAACAGGGTGGATCAATGCGAAATATGATTTTGTGGATGGAAAATATCTGTATAACCGATGCCATCTGATCGGATACCAGCTGACGGCGGAGAACGCGAACGAAAAGAATCTGATCACGGGTACGAGATACCTTAATGTTCAGGGAATGCTGCCGTTTGAGAACCTGACAGCCGACTATGTAAAAGAAACCGGAAACCATGTGATGTACCGCGTGACGCCGGTCTTTGAGGGAGATAACCTCGTGGCATCCGGAGTCCTGATGGAAGCGGAATCTGTGGAGGACGAAGGCGACGGAGTCCTGTTCTGTGTTTATGTTTACAATGTTCAGCCGGGAGTCACGATCGACTATGCGACGGGAAAGAGTGAACTGGCGAAGAGCGGAGGTGCAGGAGGCAGTCAAAGCGGAAGTGCGTCAGGTACCGGGAAAACGTCAGGTACATCGTCTACTGGAAACAATTCATCAGGGGCACCTGGAGGTACCGGAAAAAACGATGCAGGAACCTCTGGAAAAGAGAGCGGAACCTATATCCTCAACACGAAGACCATGAAATTCCACCGCACGGACTGCAATTCTGTGAAGAATATCAAGTCTGAGAACCGAAAAAAGTATACGGGGGAGCGGGAGAAGCTGATTGATGAGGGATATGAAGCTTGTAAAAGTTGTAAACCGTAGAGAATATTTCAAAAACATATAAAATTAAGACAATATCAAACGCCCGGCTTTATGCAATCAGTGTATGGAGCCGGGCGTTTATTCAGTCCATATTTGACATAAGATTAAACTGAAATATCAGGGATTAATCATGGTGTGAGAAATCATGAAACATTTTTTCTGCAGTGCCTGTATCTAAGCGAAAAGATTTACATAGCTGCTGAATGATTTCGGAATCGGTAAGATTGTGTTCTTTTAGAACATTTATGATCGCATGGATTCCCTCAAGGCGCCCTTCTTTGCGCCCTTCTTCAAGGCCCTCTTCATGGCCTACCTTACGTCCGATGTCAATACCAGTAGATAAAATACTCATATGTGCATCCTCCCATTCTTCACTCTGCTTTACTTCAGTAACAATTGCGTCCAGCCTGCGGATCCTGTCATCAAGGATAATAATCTCGGGATTGGAGAGCGTAGAGTTTTTCATATATTGAAGAAGACTCACGAGTTCATCCCGTTCGTTCTTACTGCTCATATTCAAAAATATCTTCATTGTCTCATCCCCCAGTTCCATCCCCGGAATCTGGTGACAGCGCTCTGTGAATGTGTACATTGCGCGATCCATTCCGAAGAGATCAGTTTGGGTGATGAATATCACGATCGTTGATGGCAAGTGGCGGTATTTTGTGTGTTTTCCTGCCTTTAGCGCCGGTGTATCAAGAAGTCCCTGATAATACCGGGAGCGCTTCCTGAGATCGTCCTCAGACGCATCATTCTGCATCTCTGTAGCAAATTGCCTGGAATCTTCCGCCAATGCCCAGGCGTCGAGCCGGATTCCGCGTCTTCCGTTTTTGTTGAGAATAACGTCCTCAACCCTTACCTGTGTAAGCCTGAGATCTGGTTCATCCAGGATAATACTGAGTACGCATTCCTGCGCCTCCTTGTGCTTCATTACCGCGAGAAACAGGGCGAAATCGCTGAGATTGACATTCATAAAATCGGGCGATTCCCTATACTCTTCAGTGGAGATGAGAGCATGGATCACTTGATTTTCCATTCAGTTACCTTCCTTTCCTGGAAAATTGGGCAGGAGAGGAATTGATACGAGACATCCCCGACTCCCTGCCAGTTGTTTGGGTGATTTCAGCAAAGAGTCTTCAGATGCCGTAATGGCCAGAATAGAAAATAGATCATAGAATTCGTTAGAAACCTTGCTTGGGATTATATTAGCATGTAGGAGTGGGGATGGCAATGTAGTTGGGTATTAAAAAATATTAAAAATTGATAAACTCATTGAGGTCACAGAAGCAGAAGATTCCACCGAAATCGACGAAGCTGAAGACACCGTAGAAATCAAGAAAGATGCCAGCGTAGAGTTCGTACTCGATGAGGCACCGGAACTGTAAATTTCACGAAACAGAAAATGGAAAAGTCCCCGGAAGTAAAATTCCAGGGGCTTCTGTTTTTGTGGGAAGGAGGTTTCTTTTTGCATTGCAATATGCTATACTGATGGGAAGAAATTCATAAAGCAGATTTTATCTGCTAATAAAGAATCATATATCAAGGGAAAAGGTGAGGTATTATGAAGATCACAAAAGTATGGGCGGTATATTTCAGCCCCACAGGAAACACGAAAAAAGTAATCACAACGATGGCGAAAAAGGCGGCGGAAGTTCTTTCTGTGCCGATGGAGACATTTGATTTTACACTTCCGGAGAACCGGGAAGGTGTTACGAGCTTTGAAAGTGAGGATCTTGTATTTTTCAGCACACCGGTCTACGCGGGAAGAATTCCGAATAAGATGCTACCGTATGTGCAGAGCGCTTTTGAGGGAAATGGCGCATTTGCAGTACCAGTATCGGTATTCGGAAACAGAAACTTTGACAACGGTCTGATCGAGCTTCGCAACGAGCTGGAGCTTCACGGCTTCCATACGATCGCAGCTGCTGGAATCCCGACAGAGCATGTGTTCAGCAATAAGCTTGCGACAGGACGTCCGGATGCGGATGATCTCGCGAAGATCGCGGAATTTGGTGAGAAGGTCGCGAAGAAAGTTGCTGATATGACGGAGATCCCGGCAAAGATCGAGGTCCGCGGCGATGATCCGGTGACTGCCTACTATACACCGCTTGGAACGGATGGAAAACCTGCAGTGTTCTTAAAGGCGAAACCGAAGACAGACCCGGAAAAATGCACGAAGTGCGGAATCTGTGCGACAGTCTGTCCGATGGGATCCATCCCGAAGGACGCGCCGGATACCTGCACCGGAATCTGCATCAAGTGCCATGCCTGCATCAAGGCATGTCCGGCAGGCGCAAAGTATTTTGATGACGAGGCATTTTTATCTCATGTGGAAATGCTAAAACAGAATTACCAGAGACGGGCTGAGGCAGAGTGGTTTATCTGATGATTCTATGATTGTATAAAAAATGCATAAAAAATCAATGCAAAAGATTGATACAGAGGGCGAACATAGGCTCCCTGTATCAATCTTTTTTTCTCAGTCATTCAGTGCCGCCAATTTTTCAAAATACGGCGCAAACAGCTCCTTTTCATATGCATATCCCGCCATGAACACGCAGTCCATAAAGAGTCGTGTGATCTCCGGATCTTCCTGCTCCGCGAGAATGCGCTTCCATTCCTCTTTCGCGTGCTGGCTGAGTTCTGCGAGCAGCCGGTTCCGGTCCTCGAAGAGGCCGTTGTCAGTGCAGTTTAAGTCCTTCGGAAGAAAGTCCGCAGTCCTTCCGCAGGGGGATGGGCAAGCGGCGCAGTCTGGGGAGACAATGGATTTCTGCCTGTGGATCTGTTCCACAAGGTCATTGGCGGCAGAAGAGGAGAGCGAGCCGCCCGGGGCCACGGATGCCAGGGCTGCAAAAAGGACCGGAGCAGTTCCAGCCGGGATTTCCTTTGCCTCCGCGGCGCGGGCGAGTCCGATGAGGGCGCAGATGACAGCGTCCTGCTCCGGGGTGCGGCCAGAGGTGTTTGTAGTAGTTGAGAGAGACATATAGGTTCCCTTCTTAAATATAAAAATGTCGATTCAGTACCTTCGTAGTTACAAGGAAAAATCTATTCCAGATCGGCTATGCCGATGGGATTTTCCAGAAGAACTGGCAGGGACGAGATCTTATTTCAAGATCCGTCCATAGGTACCGATTGTATATACCTGCCACGGAATAAACTTCCCGCTTGCCATCAGCGCGTTCTTCACAGCCGCCTCGATTCCTCCGCAGCACGGAACCTCCATGCGAACAACTGTCACGCTCTGGATATCATTATTGCGGATGATCTCTGTAAGCTTCTCGGAATAGTCTACGGAATCCAGCTTCGGACATCCGATCAGTGTCACATGTCCGTCAATGAAATCGTTGTGGAAGTTTCCGTATGCGTAAGCGGTGCAATCCGCGGCAACAAGAAGCTTCGCACCGTCAAAGTACGGGGCGCGGACCGGGACGAGCTTGATCTGAACCGGCCACTGGGAGAGTCTGCTCTCCATGGAGACAGGTGCAGTGTGTCCCGGAATCGCTGCGTTGTTAGATGCAGGCGCAGGGGCATGTGTGATCGTGCGGCTCATGCTTCCCGGACATCCTGTAAATTCCGGCTTCGGGGCCGGTGTGTCTGCAGCCGCGATTGCAGCTGCTTTTCTTGCCGCCATGTGCGCAAGAACTGCCTCGTGGTCGTAAGCGGCAGCCTCGCGCTCCTCAAAGCTGATGGCGTCCGCCGGACAGGCCGGAAGACAGTTCCCAAGGCCGTCACAGTAATCGTCGCGGATCAGTTTCGCCTTTCCGTCGATCATCGCGATTGCACCTTCCTGACAGGCTGCTGCGCATGCTCCGCAGCCGTTGCATTTTTCTTCATCAATTTTTACGATCGTTCTTTTCAATTTAAGTTCCCCTTTCAAAGCGTGTAAATATTGTCTCAGTGATTTCCATTGTGGTGTATTTGCTGCCATGCATCCGGAAAAAGCGGATCGTGGCAGATTTTGTAAGTGTCATGTATTGACTTTTGTATCGTCAATATACTACAATGATGACAAAAAGTATGTTGTATTTCCAACGAAAAATCCGCAATGTGGTACATTCAGATATGAAAACAGGAAAGTGCAAAAGACTGCCCGTTATGGATGAAGGAAACAGGAAAGTGTAAATGGCCGCCCGTGTCAGGTGAAAGAAAGGAAAACTATGATCCACAAAGAAGAAATTCCGGATTCCATGCTCTTTGCCGGAATCCACCCTGAAGAAAAGGAAAGTATCTTAAAATGTCTCTCCGCAGTAGAAAAGAAATACGAAAAAGGAGATATTATTTTCCTCGCCGGAACGGAGATCCGCTCTATGGGATTCATCCTCTCAGGAAGAGTCGAGATCTCCCGGGACGATTTCTGGGGAAACCGGCAGGTTCTGGGACATGGGGAAACCGGTGAGCTTTTCGGTGAAGCTTACGCCTGTATGCCGGGTGAAGTTTTGATGGTCAATGTAGTGGCGGCAGAAAAGAGCCGGATCTTATTTTTAGACCTCGGAAGGATCTTAAATGTCTGCACACCGGCATGCTCCCACCACAACCGCCTGATCCACAACCTTCTTTATATTATGGCGAAGAAAAATCTCATGCTGACGCGGAAGATCGACCACATGGGACAGAGGTCCATCCGGGAAAAGGTGATGGCGTACCTATCCTTTGAGTCGGAAAAACAGAAGAAAAAGACCTTCGGGATCCCCTTTAACCGCCAGCAGCTCGCGGATTATCTCGCGGTGGACAGGAGCGCTCTGTCCGCAGAACTCTCCAGAATGAAAAAAGACGGGCTGATTGAATTTGAGAAGAACCTTTTTACGCTTTTATAACGTAACTGTTCAGTGTCCTCGCGGTTACGTGCAAAAATCCATTCAAAATCAGCTGTGCCGATGGTTTTTTGCCTTCCATCCAGGTTCCTTTACGGCCAGCGCAGCAAGTGCGCAGACTTACTGAAAAGTTACATCACAATTCTATATATAGAAGAAAGGAAAGAACAATGCCATACAGAGATGATATCGAAGAGCGCAGGATCCGCCGGGAAGAAAACCGGAGAAGAAGAAGGAAACAGGAGCGGATCCGCCGGATGATCTTAGGAGGTCTGACAGCCGTGATCGGAATCGCCGTGATCGCAACAGCTGTGCTCGTGACAAAGAGACTTATAGGAAGAAAACAGGTGGATCCAGCGGACGTGGCAGTGCCAGAGTATGTGAACGTGAATCTCCTGACCCCGAATGAGTACTCACGGCCGCAGATCCCGCTTGAGAAAGTAAACGGCATCGTGGTACACTATGTCGCAAATCCCTGCAGCACCGCTCTGGAAAACCGGAATTATTTTGAGGGATTAAAGGACCAGACTGGTTCGAAGACTACCTCTGTCAGCAGCCATTTCGTGATCGGTCTGGAGGGTGAGGTCGTCCAGTGTGTTCCGTTAAATGAGGTGGCCTACGCATCCAACAACCGCAATAGCGACACGATCTCCATCGAGTGCTGCCACCCGGATGAGACTGGAAAATTTTATGACAGTACATATCAGACACTTGTAAACCTATGCGCGTACCTCTGTGTGGAATTTGATCTGAAGCCGGATGACGTGATCCGCCACTACGACGTGACGGGAAAGATCTGCCCGAAATATTTTGTGGATTATCCGGAGAAATGGGAGGACTTCCATAAGGATGTAAAGAAAGCGATAAAGATTCTGAAGAAGTAACGGGACATTCACTAAAAATTCGAAATTCATTTTGTATTCTTTACCTAAAATTTACAAATATTATATTTATAATTGAAAAAAGCGTGTGCTCTATGATATGATGGAACACGAAGGCAAATTTTGCAGAATCGGATCGAAACTGCGCTTTTGCCACGCCGCCGTGTTAAGACAACAGGCAGCGACAAAAGAGAATGGAGAAGGCATTATGAATATCGGATATCTGGAAAGTATCTTCAGCTTCCTCGGCGGTCTGGGCATGTTCCTTTACGGTATGAGCATCATGGGTGACGGCATGCAGAAGTCGGCGGGAAGTAAGCTGAACAAGTTCCTGAGAATGGTGACGGACAACAGACTTCTGGCAGTCGGTCTCGGCGCTCTGATCACCGCGATCCTGCACAGCAGCGGAGCCACAACCGTCATGGTGGTTGGTTTCGTAAACGCCGGAATTTTGAATCTGACCCAGGCGGTCGGGGTCATCATGGGCGCGAATATCGGTACAACGATCACCGCATGGATGGTTTCCTTAAACTCTCTGGGGGATGCGATGAAGGTTTTGCAGCCGTCGTTTTTCGCACCGCTCGTAGTTGCCATCGGTGCAGCCTTTTTGATGTTTTCCAAGAAGAAAAAGGAGAGTCTGGCAGGTGAGATCTGTATCGGTGTCGGCCTCCTGTTTGTGGGCCTGACCTTCATGTCAGGTTCGGTAGCACCGTACACGGATGCCCCGATCTTTGCGAAGGCGTTTGCGGTACTCGGAAGGAACCCGATCCTCGGTATTCTTGTAGGTGCCCTTGTAACTGCGATCATCCAGAGCTCCACCGCTTCTGTCGGTATCTTACAGACTCTGGCGATGAGTGGAGTGGTATCCGCAAATGCCGCGATTTATATTACACTTGGACAGAATATCGGATCATGTCTGACTGCGCTTTTATCCAGTGCCGGTACAAGCCGCAACGCTAAGCGTGCGTCTGTGATCCACCTGACCTTCAACAGCTTCGGTGCGATCGTATTCGGAATCGGTATGTATATCATTTCCATGATGCGCCCGGATATTGCCCAGAGCAGCATCAATTCCTTCCAGATCTCGGTGTTCCATACATTCTTTAACGTGACGAACACCCTGCTCTTATTCCCGTTCGCGAAACAGCTCGTTGCGTTCTCCGGTCTGATCGTCCGTGAGACAGGCGAGGAAGAGGCGAAGAAGGAAACAAAGGAGGACGAGCTTCCGGTTCTCGACGAACGTATCTTCAAATCCCCGACCTTTGCCCTTGAAGTCGGTGTGATGGAAGTCGTTCATATGGGTAAGATGGCCCTTGCAAACTTAAAGCTTGCAACAAGCGTCCTTCTGGAAAACAAATATGAATGTCTGGATGAGGTTTTTAAGAACGAGACAGAGATCGATATTTTAAATAAGAAGCTTACCGAATATCTCATTAAGGTCAACAACCTGTCCTTAAATGAGAAGCAGAAAGTTCAGGTCAGCAACCTCTTCTATAGCATCAGCGATTTAGAACGTGTGGGCGACCATGCGGAAAACCTCGCGGAGGCGGCACAGTACCTGAAGGAACATGGACTCGCTTTCTCAGAGACCGGGATCGAGGACCTCAAAGAGATTTCGAGCGCGGCCATCGGAGCTGTGGACCATGCAGTCGCTGCCCGTCAGGATGGCGGAATGGAGGATATCCGTCAGGTCAGCAAGCTGGAAGACCGTGTGGATACTCTCGAGGAGGAGATGCGCGACAAGCACATCGAGCGTCTTTCCAAGAACGAGTGCAACCCGTCCGCCGGCGTTGTGTTCTTAGATATCTTAAGCAATCTGGAACGTATCTCCGACCATGCCTATAATGTGGCCGGATATGTGAAGGATGAGCTGTAAAGCGCATTTCATCTGATGATTTTGATCCCGCATACAGATTCCGGATAATATCCGGACTGTGTGCGGGATTTTTTTAGTATTTGCGGTCATTTGGAAAAATCAGCTTGCCAGCATATGCGATCTTCCGTATAATGAAGACATCAGACAACTTGTAACAGAACATGGGGGAAACTATGGAGACGAAGAAAAAAGATGACCGGAAACTTCTGGGCAGCCAGATCGAGGACCGGATCTTAGAGTATATAAAAGAGAAACCGTTGGAGGTGGGAGACCGGCTTCCGAACGAGTTTGAACTTGCGGAGATGTTTGAGGTGGGACGAAGCACGATCCGCGAGGCGGTAAAAGGTCTGGTGACGAAAGGAGTTCTGCAGGTGCGGAGAGGAGCGGGAACGTATGTCAGCAGTCTGACGCCTGCGGAGGATGATCCGTTAAGGCTTAACGCAAAGCTCCATGACAGGTTTAAGCTGGCGCTGGATCTCTTTGACGTCCGCCTGATCTTAGAGCCGGAGATCGCCGCTAAGGCGGCAGTTTATGCGACGGACGAGGATATCGCGACATTAAAGAGGCTGTGTAAGGAGACGGAGGAACTGTATCTGGCGGACAAGGATCACATGCCGAAAGACATTGAGTTCCACACCTGGATCGCCCGGTGCAGTAAGAATCAGGTCATGGAGTCCCTGATCCCGATCATCAATTCGGGAATCAATACCTTTGTAAACCTGACGAGGCGCTCACTGCGGACAGAGACGATCACGACCCACCGGGCCATCACGGAAGCCATCGCAAATCATGATTCCACCGGGGCGCGGTGTGCCATGGTGATGCATCTGACGTATAACAGGCAGGAGCTTTTGAGACGCCGGACGGCTTATAAGGCGCAGGGCGAGACAAAAGAGGAGAAAGAGCAGTAGGAGAGTAAAATGTCAGAAGCCATTCAAATGGAATAAGAATGCAGCGAGCAGGGAAAAATAATGCACAATTTTCCCCTGCTTTTTTTGTGCGAAAAAGAGAAAAGGCAAAATACATCAGACAAGTATTGCAAATGCCACAGAAAAATGGTAGATTAAGCACATAGACATAAGACATCAGACAAATATATCAAAAAACTTGCTAAACGGCTTGATATGTCTGATGAAAACGGAAAACAGGAAAGTCAAAACGTGAACTGTTTTTCCGGAATGAAACCATGAAGCGCAGAGCAGTCCAGTTCGGGGTATGATACGGATCTTTGCGCGGAACAACCAAAACAAATACACTGGGAGGTAAATCCACTATGTCTGAAGGAGTTGTACTCAACCCGACCCGCCTTGTTCTGGCAGCACTGATCGGTCTTGTGATCCTGCTCGTCCTGATCATCAAGTTTAATGTGCAGGCAATGATCGCGATCCTGATCGGAGCGATCAGCATCGGACTTCTTGCGGGAATGCCGACGAAAGATATTATCGCGGCAGTCAATGATGGAATTGGAAACACGTTAAAAGGAATTGCCCTGCTTGTAGGCTTAGGATCCATGTTCGGCGCGATCCTGGAGGTCTCGGGCGGCGCACAGACGATCGCCGTCACGATGGTAAAGAAATTCGGTGACGAGAAGGCCGCGTGGGCGCTTGGAATCACAGGTCTCGTGATCGCGATGCCGGTATTCTTCGATGCAGGACTGATCATTCTGATCCCGTTAGCATTCTCCCTTGCAAAGAAGACAAAGCGTTCCTCTCTTCACTATGTGATCCCGCTCCTTGCAGGACTTGCGGTTGGACATGCGTTCATTCCGCCGACACCGGGACCGGTTCTCGTAGCAACGATGTTAAATGTAGATCTTGGCTGGGTCATCTTAGTCGGAATCTTCTGCGGAATCTTCGCGATGATCGTAGCCGGTCCGGTCTGGGGATCTATCTGTGGTAAGAAATTTTATGTTCCGGTGCCGGAGAGCGTAGCAAATCAGGAAGAGATCGATGAGTCCAAGCTTCCGAGCTTCTGGCTGATCGTTGGGATCATCCTGATCCCGTTGGTGCTCATCATTCTGGACTCCATCTGTGGCGTCGTTCCGGCATTAGCCGGTGTTGCTCCGGTCTTCGAGTTCTTAGGTGAGCCGTTCGTAGCACTGTTACTCGCGACTCTGGCTGCTATGTTTGGTCTTGGCTTAAAGCATGGCTACACGATGAAAGAGCTTGAGAAGGTTATGACAAAGTCCTTAGAGCCGACCGGTCTCATCCTTCTTGTTACCGCCTGCGGCGGCGTGCTCCGCTATGTGCTTCAGTACTCCGGTCTCGGAAATGTGATCGGAAACGCGGTTGCATCCATGAATCTTCCGATCGTTATCCTTGCATTTATCATCGCAGTCCTTGTCCGTATCAGTGTCGGTTCCGCGACGGTTGCCATGACCATGGCGGCAGGTATTGTTGCGGCGCTTCCGGGAATCAGCGAGCTGTCCCCGTTATATCTGGCATGTACCGTAGCGGCAGTAGCGGGCGGCTCCACCGTATGCTCCCACTTCAATGATTCCGGTTTCTGGCTGGTAAGATCCCTCGTGGGAATCGACGAGAAGACGACCCTGAAAACCTGGACCATCATGGAGACCTTAGTCGGCGTGACCGGATTCCTTGTAGCACTTGTAATTTCATTCTTTGCGTAGTAGAAAGATGCAGATACGCAGCTTAAAGCCGCGGTGCATTCGAAACGCAGAGAAAGAACAAAATTATTGGAAAGCAGTTCCAATAAAAGATATCATTCGCTCAATAACGAGTAACACCCCACAAAGAAAGAAGGAAATATCATGAAATGTCTGAAGAGTCAGGAAATGAGAAAACTTGCACCGGAACTTGATCCGTTAAGGATCGGAACGGGATGGAAACCGGAAGAGCTTGCGATGCCGCAGGTCATCATCGAAAGCACGGCAGGTGACAGCCATCCGGGAAGCGGACATCTCCATATCCTTGTAGATGAAGTAAAAAAAGGAATCGCTGAGGCAGGCGGCCATGGCGCGAAATATTTCTGCACCGATATCTGTGACGGCGAGAGCCAGGGAACCGATGGAATCAATTACAGCCTTGCAAGCCGTGAGATGATCGCGAACATGATTGAGATCCACGCGAACGCGACTCCCTTCGATGCAGGCGTATATCTCGCAAGCTGTGATAAGGGAATGCCGGCAAACCTCATGGGCTTATTCCGCGTGAATATTCCGGCGGTTGTTGTTCCGGGCGGAACCATGAATGCAGGTCCGGAGATGTTAACTCTGGAACAGCTTGGCATGTACAGCGCCCAGTATGAGCGCGGTGAGATCGATGAGAAACGCTTAAACTGGGCAAAACACAACGCATGTCCGAGCTGCGGCGCTTGTTCCTTTATCGGAACTGCATCCACCATGCAGATCATGGCTGAGGCTCTTGGCCTTGCCCTTCCGGGAAGTGCATTGATGCCTGCGACAAGCCCGGATCTCTTAAACTACGCGAGAGAGGCCGGAAAACAGGCGGTTAAGCTTGCAAAGATGGACAACATGCGTCCGAGCGATATCGTGACGATGGACAGCTTTGAAAACGCGATCCTTGTACATGCGGCCATCTCTGGAAGTACAAACTGCTTACTCCACCTTCCGGCGATCGCTCATGAGCTTGGAATCGAGATCACAGGTGACACCTTCGACAGACTCCATCGCGGCGCGAAGTATCTTCTTGATATCCGCCCGGCAGGAAAGTGGCCGGCAGAGTGCTTCTACTATGCAGGCGGCGTTCCGGCGATCATGGAGGAGATCAAAGACCACCTTCACCTTGATGTCATGACCGTGACCGGAAAGACTCTCGGTGAGAACTTAAAGGAATTAAAAGAGAACGGATTCTATGAGCGCTGCGAGAAATGGCTCCAGAAGTTCAACGAGCGCTACGGAATCTCCATCACAAGACAGGACATCATCCGTCCGGCTGACAAGGCCATCGGAACCGACGGCAGCATCGCAGTTCTGCGCGGAAACCTTGCTCCGGAAGGTGCGGTCATCAAGCACACCGCATGCCCGAAGGAGATGTTCAAGGCAGTTCTCAAGGCGAGACCGTTTGACAGCGAGGAAGAGTGTCTGGATGCTGTCCTGAAACATAAAGTTCAGAAAGGTGACGCAGTCTTCATCCGTTACGAGGGACCGAAGGGAAGCGGTATGCCGGAGATGTTCTACACCTCCGAGGCCATCAGCAGCGACAAGGAGCTTGGCCGTTCCATCGCCCTGATCACAGACGGAAGATTCTCCGGTGCATCCACAGGTCCGGTTATCGGACACTGCAGCCCGGAGGCGGCAGACGGCGGCCCGATCGCGCTCGTTGAGGAAGGCGATCTCATCGAGATCGATGTGATGGAGAGAAAGTTAAACATCATCGGTATCAAGGGCGAGCGAAAGACTCCGGAGGAGATCGACGCAGTCCTTGCTGAGAGAAAGAAAAACTGGAAGCCGAGAGAGCTCCGCTACAAGAGCGGTGTGCTCCGCATGTTCAGCGAGCATGCGGCAAGCCCGATGAAAGGTGCTTATCTGGAATTCTAAAAAATATAAAATAAGGCTGGCGGCAAATGCTGGCTGCCGGCCTGCAAAAGAAACGTCCCGGATCGTGAGATGACAGTTCTCTCTGAGCCGGGGCGTTTTTATATCATTACCATTTCGCATTCCAAATCGGCAAAATCTACTGCTGCCACTGTACTGTTACGGAATTATCAGTTCAGAAAATTCCTATCCGCATACAGGAACAGCCACATACTTTTCATATAATAAAGATTGCACGAACGAGTGTTCCTGTGGTAGAATGGTAGTATCTGTTGCCGGAATACCGGTGGTTTCAGTATGTGGGAGATGCGAGCAGAACTGTCGGTATCCGGAAACGTGAAAGGGGAACAGAATGAACAATTACGATACATTAAATCCGATGCAGCGGGAAGCTGTCTTCACTACGGAAGGTCCGCTCTTAGTGCTGGCGGGTGCAGGATCCGGAAAGACACGGGCGCTGACACACCGGGTTGCTTATTTAATAGAGGAAAAGGATGTGAAGCCCTGGAATATTCTGGCAATCACCTTTACAAACAAGGCGGCGGGAGAGATGCGGGACCGCGTCAATAGCCTTGTGGAATACGGCGCGGATAGTGTCTGGGTCAGCACCTTCCACTCCCTCTGTGTGCGGATCTTAAGGAGATTTATTGAGAATATCGGCTACACGACGGATTTTTCCATCTATGATTCCGATGATACAAAAACCCTGATGAAACAGATCTTCAAGGATCTTGAGGTGAATACGAAGGTATTAAAAGAACGGGGCGTCCTCGGCGTGATCTCCTCCGCAAAGAACGAGATGATCAGTCCGGAAGAATTTATGCTCAGCGCGAAGGCTGAGGGTGATTCGAGACTGAAACGGATCGCGGAGCTCTATATGGAGTACCAGAAACGTTTAAAAAAGAACAATGCCCTGGATTTCGATGACCTTCTTGTAAAGACCGTGGAGTTGTTCCAGTCAAAGCAGGAAGTTTTGGAGTATTATCAGGATCGTTTCCGCTATATTATGGTGGATGAGTATCAGGATACGAATACGGTGCAGTTTAAGCTTGTGAGTCTCTTGGCCGCGAAGTACCGGAATATCTGCGTGGTGGGCGATGATGACCAGTCGATCTACAGGTTCCGCGGCGCGAATATCAGAAATATTTTAAGCTTCGAGGAGACGTTCCCGGGGGCGAAGGTGATCAAACTGGAGCAGAACTACCGTTCTACGAAGATGATCCTGGATTCGGCGAATGAAGTGATCAGGAACAATACCGGAAGAAAGGATAAGACGCTCTGGACAGAGAACGAGGTCGGAGAGCGGCCGGTATTCCGGGAGTTTCCTTCCTCCTTTGAGGAAGCGGAATGGATCGTGCGGGATATCGTAAAAAAGGGCGGTCCATGGAAGGATTACGCGATCCTTTACCGGACGAATGCCCAGTCCCGTATATTCGAGGAGAAATGTGTTGCGTACAATCTCCCGTATCGTCTCGTGGGCGGCGTAAACTTCTACCAGAGAAAAGAGATCAAGGATGTTCTCTGCTATTTAAAGACGATCGCAAATGGACGGGATGACCTGGCTGTGCAGAGGATCATCAATGTTCCGAAGCGTGGAATCGGAGCTATGAGTGTCGCCCGGGTGAACATGTTCGCGATGGAAAACGATATGAGTTTCTATGAGGCGCTGGAACGTGTGCAGGCTGTTCCGGGAATCGGAAAAGCGGCGTTAAAGATCGGAGTATTTACAGACCAGATCAGCGAGTTCCGGAAGATGTTAAAGGAAGAGACTCCGATCAAGGATGTGATCGAGGCGATCCTTGATAAGACAGGATATCGTGACGAGCTGAAGGAAGAGGGCGAGGTGGAAGCCGAGTCCAGAATGGAAAATATTGAGGAATTGATCAACAAGGCAGTCTCCTACTGGGAGAGCGCCGAGGAACCGAGTCTGTCTGCATTTTTAGAGGAGGTTGCCCTGGTTGCGGACATTGACAGTATGGACGAATCCGAGGACCGGATCATCCTCATGACGCTTCATTCCGCAAAGGGTCTGGAGTTCCCGTATGTGTATCTTGCAGGAATGGAAGATGGTCTTTTCCCGAGTATGATGTCTCTGATGGAAGGACCGGAGGCATTGGAGGAGGAGCGCCGTCTCTGCTATGTGGGGATCACGAGGGCGGAGAAGCGCCTGACTCTGACTGCGGCGAAGAGCCGTATGATAAAAGGGCAGGTACAGCCTGAAAGAACGAGCCGGTTTATTGACGAGATCCCGGATGTGTGTCTGGAACGTCCGGATCAGGATGACTCAAAGACCGGATGGAAGAAAATGGCAGACGCGTACAGGAACCTTCCGGAGGAAGCGGGACTTCCGTGGGCGAAGGCTTCCGGCGCGGACGGAAAAGCGGCTGACGGTCATACCGGAAGATTCCAGAACCGTCCGGCGGGTGTGAGTCTTTTTGGACAGAAATCCGATGCCTATAAGAATCCATATGCCTCCGGGACTTCTGCGGCGCCGAAGAACACGCCGACCTTCGGAAAGGCGTTCACCGTAGAAAAACCGAAGTCTTTGGATTACTCCGAAGGTGACCGCGTCCATCACATGCGTTTTGGTGACGGAACCGTGAAATCCATCGCGGACGGCGGAAAAGATTTCGAGGTCACAGTCGATTTTGATAATGCGGCGATCGGGACAAGGAAGATGTTTGCTTCCTTTGCGAAGCTGAAGAAGCTGTAAATAAATTAGCCAAAAGAAATTTAGTATTGATTTTTTGGGGGCAATCGCATATAATTAAAAACAGCTAAGGAAAGTGCTTATATGTCTATGAGTACGCGAAAACCCCCGGAGTGGCACCTCCGGGGGTTTCTTGCTCTTTGCGGTGAGCCGAACCGTTTAGGCTGTTACTGTCGGTTGTCCCTATCCAGCCATTTGCAAACATAGTAGCCAACTATGCTTGCCGCGACAGAGACAAGGAAAGTGTTTATGTAATCTATAAATACCGCCTCCTTTCTGCTGGAGGTGCGACAGCAGTTTTATTTTATCATGTTTATTTGTAGAACTCCATATACTGCGGTATAAAAAAATGGTGTCTAAAACTATGAAAATTTAGGGATAGTAAAAACCATAAAATCATGATATACTATTACAAAGTATCTGTCCGTGCGGATCATTCTTGTCCGGGGCGGCTGTGAAACAGAAAGGATGTGTGAGGATGAACAAATTCGATACGATGAGTAAAGACGCACTCAGCAAAATGGAAGAGCTTATAAACGCGTCCAAGCTGAATGAACTGCTTCATAAAAAAGAAGAAGAGGATAAGAAAAAGAATTGTATCCTCTGGGTGCTTGCTATCATCGGCGCTGTTGCTGCTGTAGCCGGAATCGCATACGCAGTATATCGCTTCTTTACACCGGATTATCTGGAAGATTTTGAAGACGATTTCGACGATGATTTCGACGATGACTTTTTCGAGGAAGAGGAGGAAACTCCGAAAAAAGCTGTCGAGAAGGATGACGAGAAAGAAGCTTAAGCCGAAATGCTTACAAACACAATGAGAACGAGGCTGTGGCAGGGATCGCTTGCACAGCCTTTTTCTGTGCATAAAAACATATCAGGGAACGAGGCATCGTTTACGCGCTGTGCGATCAGAAACGGAAAAATCCGATTCCCGGCAGAAAAAGGAGTACAAAAATTATATGAAAAAAGGTGAGATCTACACCGGTACAGTGGAAAAGATGGATTTTCCAAATAAAGGAATCCTCCATATCGGAGAGGAAAAGGTAGTTGTAAAGAATGCGCTCCCGGGGCAGACCGTCGAGATCGCGATCTCCAGGCAGCGCAAAGGAAGATGCGAGGGAAGACTCCTTAAGGTCGTGACTCCTGCAGCATACGAAAACACAGAGGGCGCATGTCCTCATCGTGCGGACTGCGGTGGATGTACGTACCAGACGGTTCCTTATGAGGAACAGTTAAAGATCAAGGAGCAGCAGGTCCGGGCTCTTTTAGATCCGGTTCTTCCGGCAGGCTACAATTTTGAGGGGATCAAAGGAAGTCCGTTGACAAAGGCATACCGGAACAAAATGGAATTTTCCTTCGGAGATGAGTTTAAGGACGGTCCCATGACTCTGGGAATGCATAAACGCGGCAGCTTTTATGATATCGTGACCGTGGACCAGTGTGTGCTGGTGCATCCGGACTGCTGTAAGATCTTAAGAGCGACGTTGGATTATTTTACGGAGCACGGAGCAGTCTTCTATAAAAAAATGGCGCATGTCGGTTATCTGAGACATCTTCTCGTCCGCCGCGGTGTGAAGACCGGGGAGATCCTTGTGGATCTTGTGACCTCCACCCAGACGGAGGGAACATGGAAGAGTGATAAGAATGAGGAAGCGCTGCTTGAGGGCTGGAAAGAAAAACTTCTGGGACTGGATCTGGAAGGCTCTTTTGCCGGAATCCTCCACACAGAAAACGACAGTCTTGCGGATGTGGTACAGAATGACCGCACGGTGATCCTTTATGGACAGGACTTCTTTATGGAAGAACTTCTCGGATTAAAATTTAAGATCACTCCATTCTCCTTTTTCCAGACCAACTCTCTCGGTGCGGAGGTGCTCTATGAGACGGCCCGCGAATACATCGGTGAGACAGACGGAAGAAAGGTCTTCGATCTCTACAGCGGAACCGGTACCATTGCCCAGATCCTGGCTCCGGCGGCAGAACATGTGACCGGCGTGGAGATCATTGAGGAAGCTGTTGAGGCGGCGAAGGTGAATGCGGCGCAGAATGGACTGACAAACTGCGACTTCATCGCGGGGGATGTCTTAAAAGTATTGGATACCTTAGAGGAACGCCCGGACCTCATCGTTTTGGACCCGCCGAGAGACGGAATCCATCCGAAGGCGCTTCCAAAGATCATCGACCATTATGGATGTGAAAAAATGATCTATATTTCCTGCAAACCAACGAGCCTTGCGAGAGATCTCGTCGTGCTGCAGGCAAAAGGTTACGAGGTCACAAGAGTATGCTGTGTCGACATGTTTCCGGGAACGACGCATGTGGAGACGGTGGTCTTGCTTTCCAAGGGAGAGATCGACTCGAAAAAGGTTCGGGTTGAGTTCTCTTTGGAAGATATGGATATGTCCGAATTTCAGGATGGGGC
>ERZ779842.71-NODE-71-length-126655-cov-8.420213_pt1 | contig 126655 bp, 106 predicted proteins | sample MGYA00511095_ERZ779842 | MGnify/ENA primary metagenome ERZ779842 (study PRJEB29588, sample SAMEA2154036) | human gut metagenome | biome: human gut; feature: human-associated habitat; material: faeces | place: Denmark | collected 2008/2010 ... | reverse complement strand
CACGCATAACTGTATCGGTACCGCCGCCTGCATCGTAAGGAACGATACATGTAACCGTCTTATTCTTCCAGTCGGATACATCCACGCCGGAACCGTCAGCCTCTTTGCTCTCTGTATTTGCATTTTCAGCAGCTTTCGTCTCCTCGACAGCTGCCGTTGTCTCTGTTGTGGTAGAATTACCGCTGCATGCGGTGAGGGATGCCGCCATTGCTGCGGCGAGGGCCAAGCTTAATACTCGTTTTTTCATAACAAGTCTCTCCTTTTTAGATATTTTCTTCTGAATCTCTTCCCATTGTTTTCAGAAAGTTTAGAGATTCTTTATACATATCTATTTTAGGAAAACCAGCCCTTGCCGTCAAGCTGTCAGGCGCTTAGAACGTGTTAAGTTGTGTGATAGATCAATAAAATTGATGTGAATTCTATCTGAGTTTTCGTAATTTTACTTATTTTTTTCTGTCAGAGATACAATATGCAGGGCTCCTTTGGCAGATGTAGGAACGGAGTCCTTCGGGATGAATTCCGTCACATGCCTAAAGAAATTCTCCTTAGCGAAGAGGTCCATGAGAGCTTCTCTCAGGGGATTCTTCCCGTAGATCACAACCGTTGTATCAGCATCGCATTTTAACGCGCTGCTGTTCTTTACGGCCTCCATATCGTTCTGTAAGACAGCGCCGAGAACATAGCTTGCGATCTTCGTCTTATCCGGCTCCGCGAAGGTATTTAAGATCCTTGCAGAGAAACATGCGCGGCCGATTCCCGTCTTTCTGGCAGTCTCGTATCCCGCGAGAACATACTCTTTCGCATAAGTCTCCTCAGAAGCGAAGGAATGTCCAACCGCATCCGCGATCAGGGTATCGTTTGTGATAACGGAGAGGAGCTCTCCCGTGATCGTTGTGAGGCAGCCAGTGATCTTTCCGTCGCGGTCCACGGAGACAAACTTCGTGTGGGAACCAGGAAGAACGAGAAGATACGGTTGTCCCTTTGGAAGGCTCTCGATCACAGCAACGGTCTCAACCTCCTCGCCGCGCATCATATCCATCGACTCGAAGGTCGTAAGATCCAGCTTTCCGTCGCGGTTTTTCACTCCCGGGATAAAGAGGATCGGGAGCGGGCATACATCCTCGATAAGAACACTCTTTGCCGCCTTCGCAAGGTCCTCTGCAGATACCGGGGCAACCACGTGAGGGATCTCTGTGAGTCCCACGTTGGAGGTGATCATTCCGGACGCAGCGACCTGCTTTACATCGTCATATGTAATATCAGCCTGCTTTAAGACATCCTCAAGACAGCCCTTGATTGCTGCCTTTAAGCGGTTATTATTACCGTCGATAGCGGTGATGCGGACACCGATCTCGGATTTTGCGGATGCCACTGCCTCATATTTCTCATTAAACAGGTACACACGGGTATTCGTTGTTCCTGTGTCGATCGTGATCGTATAGTTTTTCATTTTATGACTGCTCTCCTGTTGTTTTAGTTCTCTGCTGCTTTTACATAAACCTCAGCCAAGGCCTTCAACTCATCGTATCTGCCCTCTTCGATCATCTTCTTGTTTGTAAGGCTGGAACCGATTCCAAGACCGATAAAGCCAGCTTTTAAGAAGTCTGGAAGGTTCTTGTCATCCACACCGCCAACTGCGATCATCGGAACGTTGTTGATTGGTGCCATGACAGCCTTACAGTAAGAAAGACCAAGGTTTCCTGCCGGGAAAAGTTTTACAACAGATGCGCCGTAACGGTAAGCGTCAGCGATTTCAGACGGAGTCATAGCGCCCGGAATTGACTCAAGACCGCATGCTACAGTCTCTTTAATTACAGTCTCGTCCACATTCGGAGCAAGTGCGAAGGATGCGCCTGCCTCTTTCGCCGCACGAACTTCCTCCACAGACATCACGGTTCCGGCTCCGATCACCATCTTGTCCCCCAGCGCCTCGCGGACTGCGCGGATAGCGTTCGGTGTATCAATGAGCTTTGTCTCGGATTTCTGGTTAAAAGTGATCTCTAAAAGGCGGATTCCGCCATCATATAATGCCTTTGCAACATCAACGATCTTCTCGGACGGCACACCTCTTAAAATTGCGATGATCTTGTGTTCTTTGATCAGACTTTCAATTTTCTTCTCCATGATTTTTCTTCCTCCGAATTGTATAGTTTGCTTGTAACTGCGCAGCAGGTCTGCACGCCTGCTGCGCTGACCGCAAGAAAACAATCATTATATTTTATATTTATTTTCTAATAGTATAATACTCATACCTGCATCCGGCAACTGAATTTTTATCCACTGCGAGTATCCATATCAGGCAAAAGAAAAAGGAGCCGTCCCTAAAGGAACAGCCCCTGTACGCTTATTAGTTGTACTTGCGCTTTCTTGCCGCTTCAGACTTCTTTTTACGTCTTACGCTTGGCTTCTCATAATGCTCTCTTTTACGAATCTCCTGCTGAATACCTGCCTTTGCGCAGTTTCTTTTGAATCTGCGTAAAGCGCTGTCCAGGCTTTCGTTATCTTTAACGATTACGTTTGACATAGCTCACACCTAACCTCCCTCCAGTTGTGTAATTGTGCATAATACAACTGTTTGGGTATTTTTTAGCACTGGTATGATTATATCATAAATTACACATTCGTCAACCTATTTTTACTAGAAAAATGCATTTTTTTCAAATTTATTTTTGATGCCGGGCAACCTTGCACAACCCGGCATCAAAAAGGCTTGAAACATCCTTAATTCTTAACTTATTTTACCTGCTCAGAAACGACTTCCGCAACCTTTATGAGTGCGTCCGCAACGCCTTCCGGATTCTTACCGCCGGCCTGCGCCATGTTCGGACGTCCGCCGCCGCCGCCACCTACAAGACCTGCGATGGCCTTGATGAGGTTACCTGCGTGAGCGCCCTTCTTCTGGGCTTCGTCTGTCACAGCAGCCATAAGATTTACCTTGCCGTCAAGAACGGATGCGATCACAACAACGCCTTCTCCGATCTTCTCCTTTAACTGGTCGCCTAAGTTTCTTAAGCCGTTCATGTCAACGCCGTCTGCGCGGACTGCGAGAACTTTCACGCCCTTCACTTCCTGAACCTGATCCATTACATCGCCCATTGCCTCTTTGGCAAGCTTGCTCTTTAACTTCTCGTTCTCGGAGTGGACTGTCTTGATCTCCTCCATCATGGACTCGATCTTTGTCTTTAAATCAGCCGGAGTGGACTTCGCTGCAGCTGCTGCCGCGTGAAGCTCCTGCTCTACATTCTCATAGTGATGGATCAGGCCATCGGAGGTGAGTGCCTCGATACGTCTTACACCTGCTGCTACACCAGCCTCGGAAAGGATCTTGAAGCAGCTGATCTCGGAGGTATTCTTAACGTGGGTACCGCCGCAGAGCTCTGTGGAGAAGTCTCCCATTCTTACGACACGGACCTTATCGCCGTATTTCTCTCCGAAGAGCGCCATCGCGCCTGTCTTCTTTGCGTCCTCCAGACCCATAACATCTGTAACGACCGGAAGTGCCGCGCGGATCTCTTTATTTACAATATTCTCAACTTCCTTGATCTCATCCTGGCTCATTGCAGAGAAGTGAGTGAAGTCGAAACGAAGTCTGTCTCTTGTTACAAGGGAACCAGCCTGCTCAACGTGTGTGCCGAGCACGGTTCTTAATGCCTTGTGGAGAAGGTGGGTCGCACTGTGGTTTCTTCCAATCAGGGAACGGTTCTCCTCATTTACCTTAAGAGTTACTGTCTCACCTGTCTGGAACATACCGCTTACCATATGTCCGATATGACCGATCTTTCCGCCCTGAAGGTGGATCGTATCTTCTACCTCGAACTTGCCGTTCGCACTCTCGATCACGCCGCGGTCGCCGACCTGACCGCCCATGGTTCCGTAGAATGGAGTCTCAGAGGTGATAACGCATGCTTTCTCACCGTCTGTCACCGCATCTGCGATCTCATCCTCGCCTTCTTCATCAGCGGCAAGTCTCACGAGGGCTGTCACCTTGGACTCATCCTCAAGCTTGTCATATCCTGTGAAAGCGGATGTTAAGGATGCGTCGAGTTTCTGGTAGATATCGTCGCGTCCCATGTAGTTTGTGGTCTTTCTGGCACTTCTTGCAGTCTCTCTCTGAACCTGCATTGCCTTGTGGAAACCTTCTTCATCGACAGTGAGTCCCTTATCGTCGAGGATCTCCTTTGTTAAGTCGATCGGGAATCCGTAAGTATCGTAGAGCTTGAACGCATCCTCACCGGCAAGGACCTTTGTTCCCTTTGCTTCCATATCTTTTTCAAGATCAGCAAGGATCTCAAGGCCTTTGTCGATGGTGTTGGCAAAACGCTCTTCCTCCTGGTCGATCACGCGGAGGATCATATCTTTCTTCTCCTCCAACTCCGGATAACCGTCCTTGGAGAGATCAATAACGACCTGCGCAAGCTTTGTCATGAAGTTTCCCTCGATGCCGAGGATACGTCCGTGACGTGCTGCTCTTCTTAAAAGTCTGCGGAATACATAACCTCTGCCCTCGTTGGACGGCATGATTCCGTCAGATGCCATAAATGTGCAGCTCTTTACATGGTCAGCGATAATACGGAGAGAAACGTCCTTCTTGTCGTCCTCCTCGTATCTGCAGTGTGCAAGAGCGCCTACCTCGTCCATCAGGGCACGGTTTGTATCTACATCGAAAAGGGATGCCACATCCTGGCAGACAACAGCCAGTCTCTCGAGTCCCATACCTGTATCGATGTTCTTCTGGATCAGATCGGTGTAATTTCCGTGTCCGTCATTGTTGAACTGGGAGAATACGACATTCCATACTTCCATGAAACGGTCTCCCTCGCCGCCCATAACGTCCTCCGGGCCTGTACCATACTTCTCTCCGCGGTCATAGTAGATCTCAGAGCACGGGCCGCACGGACCTGCGCCATGCTCCCAGAAGTTGTCTTCTTTGCCAAAACGGTAGATTCTCTCTTTCGGGATACCGATCTCCTCGTTCCAGATGCGGAAAGCCTCATCATCGTCAAGGTAAACAGACGGATAGAGACGGTCTGCCGGGATTCCTACGCATTCGGTCAGGAACTCCCATGCCCAGTGGATCGCTTCTGTCTTGAAGTAATCGCCGAAGGAGAAGTTTCCCAACATTTCGAAGAATGTGCCGTGGCGGGCTGTCTTACCGATATTTTCGATATCGCCGGTACGGATACATTTCTGGCATGTGGTGACTCTGCGCCTCGGTGGGATCTCCTGGCCTGTGAAGTACGGCTTTAACGGTGCCATACCAGAGTTGATCAAAAGTAAGCTGTTATCGTTGTGCGGAACGAGGGAGAAACTCTTCATCGCAAGATGTTCCTTGCTCTCGAAGAATTCAAGGAACATTCTCCTCAGTTCGTTTACACCATATTTCTGCATGGTACTGCCTCCTGGTTACTGTTGTGTACTTTTTTTATCTCTGAATTTCTTACCCAGAACGATACCCGCCAGGGCAACTGCGGCCAGAATCACAGCCTCTAAAGCTGTTGAAATAAATGATGCGAAAAATGCAGACATAAAAACGCCTCCTTCTCCGGCTGTCTAAAATTCAGACGCCTGTGTTTAAAATGACACATTTGTACAGTTTCTATTATATTATTTTTTCGGGATCTGCCCATAAAGCCAGTGCGCCGGTCTTCTGCGCAGATTCTCATAACTTATACTATAATCGTTTCTCGTTCTGTTGGCAAGATGTTTTTTCTGTTCCGTGGCATTCTGGTGGACCTTTTCTGCCGTCAAACGGCTTTTCTGTCACTTCTTCATAAGTGAAACCGGCGCATCTGAATTTTTTAGTGATTCAAATGTGCCGATGTGTCGTCTTTTAATTTTTCTCAGGCTCCAGGTAATCCCCATAATTTTCCAGCAGTTCATAGCATCGGTCCATCGTCACGCTCGCTGATGTGCGGACATACTCGATGCTCTGGGATGGTGTGCTGTTTGACTTCGCACTGGCTTTATCCGCCGCCAGGTCGCGCTTTCGAATCCACTCCACTTCTTCCCGGCGGAGCGCTTCCGCTGCACTCTCGTCCATCTCTTTATGGATGCTTGAATAGATCAGGTTCAGCTCGCGGTCCCAGAGATTTCTCACATATTCCGCCGTCGCATACCGGGAGGTCTGACTCATCGTCTGGTCATCCTGGTACTTTTCCGCCTCAGTTCTAACCGCCTCAAGGCGCTCCTCCAGATCAGAACGTGTGTATTCGATCATAAGTTTTGCTTCCCCTGCATTTTCCGATGCTGTGCTGTCCGGTTCCAGCGGGGACTTGACCGTCTCTTCCACCGGTATCCCTGCTGCCTCGTCTGTGCCTCCGCTCACCGCCAGCTGATCATTATCCGCCAGTGACAGGTCGCTGACCTCCGCATCGGGAGCTTCTGCCGCTGCGTTTTCTTTCGTCGCAGATTCTTTCATCCTTGTTTCAGTATCAGAAGCTTCTCCCCCATCTTCCGGTCCCCGGCTGGCTTTTGCATCCGCGTGGTACAGGGCGATCCCGTTATCGGCAGGGCCGCACGCCGGAGCTGGCGCATTCTGGGCTGCCGGGTTATTTTCTGCCACCTTCATCCGATTCTCTGTCATATAGGGATTCCCGGAATTTCCCGCATCCGGCTGCATGGCATCCGCCTCAAAACCGACGACAGCCGCGGTATTCACCCCATGGGAAGAAACAAATTTTTCCATTTCCCATGTGGCGGATACCCCGGCCATCAGGATTCCAATAATTATCAACCATATTCTGCGTCTGCTCATATGTGCCCTCTCGATTTTTCAGGTAACTTCTGTTCTACTAAAAAGATACCATATCGTGAGATCTTTGTGAACAAAAAACGCAAATTAGTAATACATTGTAAGACTTTTGTAAAAAACAGCGCAACTGCCTTTTTAGTTACTAAGCCCCGTATCCACCAACAGATCCCCACCATCCGCAGCGCTGGTGGCCAGGCGGTCACAGCGCTCGTTTCCGGGATGGCCGTCATGGCCCTTGACCCAGTGGAACGTCACTTTATGCGGGTTCATCGCGACGAGCAGCCGTTTCCAGAGGTCCGAATTTTTTACCGGTCCCGTCTTAGGGCGGACCCAGTTATGCTTAACCCAGCCGTCGATCCATTTCTGGTTGAAAGCGTCCACGAGATATTTCGAATCGGAATAAAGGTCTACCTCACAGGACCGGTTTAACGCTTCAAGTCCCACGATCGCTGCCATAAGTTCCATCCGGTTATTGGTTGTCCGCACATATCCCGCGGACAATTCCTTTTCGTGGAGAGTCCCATTTTTATCAATAAACTGGAGCACCGCTCCGTATCCGCCCGGCCCGTCTGGATTTCCGCGGGCCGCTCCGTCCGTATAAAGTGTTACTTTCATGTCTATTTTGTAATTCCTCTCAGATGTCTTATTTTATATGATTCCGGAATTCAGACGGCTCAAGCCGCAGTTACAGATCCCACTTCTCGCAGAGCGCGTTGACCTCTGCCGTAAATTTCTTGATATCCTTGTTCGCGCATTCGCGGTTCTTCTGGATGATCCGCATCAGGCGCTCGCCTGCAGCCACAAGAAGAGCAAAGATGGACTTATTCTCCTTCTGTCTCGCTGTCTCCTTCTGGATTGGAATACCGACGGTCTGTTTGAGCCACGCACCCGCGGCAAGGTCAAACTCTGATCCCGAGAACGGTGCGTCCGCCACAAGATCGTAGTCCGAGCGCAGGAGGTTCGCGAACTTCGTGCATACGAGATCGTCTCCGTGTACCATAAACACACGGTTCGGTTTCTTCTTAAAGGCGTTGATCCAGGTGAGAAGTCCTTCCCTGTCCGCATGACCGGAAAGTCCGTCCAGGCACACGATCTCCGCTTCTACATCGATGGTCTCACCGAATAGTTTTACGACTTCCGCCCCCTCAATGAGGCTCCTTCCCAGAGTTCCGACAGCCTGGTATCCGGCGAACACAATCGTACACTCCTGTCTCCAGAGATTATGTTTTAAGTGGTGGCGGATTCGTCCGGCATCACACATACCCGCCGCGGAGATAATGACCTTCGGCTCGGAGTCGAAGTTGATCGCCTTGGAATCGTCGCTGCTGACGGAAAGATTTAATCCCGGGAATGCGATCGGGTTGATTCCCCTGTTCACAAGATCCATCGCCTCCTCGTCAAAGCACTCGGAAATGTTCTTATTGAACACATGGGTCGCCTCGACGGCCAGCGGGCTGTCCACATAGACCGGGAATCCGTCATGTCCGGTGACAAGGCCCTCTTCCTTGATCTTACGGATAAAGTAGAGGATCTCCTGGGTCCTGCCCACTGCAAAGGCCGGGATCACAACGTTTCCGTGACGGTCCAGGGTCCTCTGGATGATCTTCGCGAACTCCTCGATATGCTCGTGGGTCCGGTCGTGGGAACGGTCACCGTAGGTACACTCCATTACCACATAGTCGGCCTCATCCGTGTACTGCGGATCCTTGATCAGAGGTTTGTTCTTGTTCCCGATATCACCAGAGAAAACAATCTTCTTCTGTACGCCGTCCTCATCGATCCAGACTTCAATGGATGCGGATCCAAGCAGGTGTCCCACATCCGTAAACCGTACTTTCAATCCGTCGCAGATCGTCAGGATATCACCATAATGGCATGGCACGAAATGCTTTAAAACGCCTTCCGCGTCGTTTACCGTGTAGAGCGCCTGGACCTCCGGGTTTCCGGCACGTCTTGCCTTTCTGTTCTTCCACTCAGCCTCCATTTCCTGAATGTGGGCACTGTCTTTCAACATAATGTTGCAGAGATCGCAGGTGGCCTGTGTGGCGAATATCTGCCCCTTAAAGCCCTTCGCATAGATCAGTGGAAGCAGGCCTGTGTGATCGATGTGGGCGTGGGTGATAAAGATGTAGTCCACATCGGAGAACGGGATCGGAAGCTCCGCGTTCTCATAGACGTTTCCGCCCTGTTCCATACCGTAATCAACAAGAATGTTCTTTCCCGCCGCATTCAGATAATGACAGCTTCCAGTCACTTCATGATCCGCACCGATAAATGTCAGTTTCATGGAACTCCTCCTTTCGCGGCGAAATCTGGAAACTCATGCAAACATCCTATTCCTGTGGTCGATATACAGAAATATCCATTTTTCCCAACCGTGCAGTGTCCGCAACCCTTTTCACGTTCACCGCGGATTTTATCCTTCAGGTTTCTGCCGCAAATACTGTAATTTCAGCATCGTTTTGCAAAATTCGATGAAAATCTTCGTTTTTGCAAATCAGCTGTATTATTTGCATCTATTATAGCAAATTTCAGATAATTATGCAAATCATTCCGCCATTACTGTCATTAATAATTTTCTGCAGCGTATCCTGAAGTTTCATCTGACAGTCCTCCGTCATCTGGGAGATCTTCGCCTGCATGCCGTCCTCAACAATCTGTTCCACGGACTTTCCGAAGATATTCGTATCCCAGACACCTTCCTCCGTCGCTTCCCCGTCCTTTATGTACGCGATCAAGTCCTTCGCCTGCTGCTCATTCCCAACGATCGGCGCGATCTCCGTCTCGATCCTGGCCTTTATGAGATTGATGGAGGGTGCCTGGGCATGGATCTTCACACCGTACTTGCTGCCATGACGGATCAGCTCCGGCTCATCTAAGGAGATCTCCGTCTTATCCGGCAGGACGATTCCGTAGCCCTTCTGGCGCACCTCCACCAGGGCGTTTCTCACCTTCTCATACTCTTCCTTCATCCCGGCAGATTCCTTTAAGATTTTAAACAGGCTGTACTCATCCCGCACCGGCAGGCCGGAAATATCGCTTAAGACCTCAAAGTATGCCGCCTCATCCACCAAGACCCGGATTGTCACCCGGCCGCTCGCAAGATCCAGCTCATCCGCGATCAGTTTTTTCACTGCCTGATCTGTTTCCGGCACAGCCTCCTTCGGCACGTCCTTCATCTGGACGGATGTCTTCAGGAGTTTTCCCGCCTCCATGATCAAACCTGCCTTTAACGCATGATCATCCGGCAGGATCTCCACCCATTTCGGGATCTCAAAGTCGAGCTCTGTCACCGGGAACTCCAGGAGCACGGTGCCCAATATCTCCTCGATGTCTTCTCGCTTTAGCTGTTCACAGTTTGCCGCCCGTACCGGGACCCCGTACTGGTTTTCCATCTTTAACGCCAGGGCTTTCGTCTCCGCCGCATAGGGTCTTGTAGAGTTTAACAGGATCAGGAACGGTTTTCCGATCTCCTTCAACTCCGAGATCGTCTGCTCCTCCGCCTCCTTAAAATCATCCCTGGAGAGTTCCCCGAAGCTGCCATCGCAGGCCACAACGATCCCGATGGTGGAATGGTCCCGGATCACCTTTCTCGTCCCAATTTCCGCCGCCTGGGTGAACGGGATCTCATAATCGTACCAGGGCGTCTTCACGAGACGTTCCTCCCCGTTTTCCGTATGTCCCGCAGCACCTTCCACCATAAAACCCACACAGTCGATGAGCCGCACCTTCGCCCGGATCCCCTCCGCAAGCTCCAGCTCCGCCGCCTCCTTCGGGATAAACTTCGGCTCCGTGGTCATGATCGTCTTCCCCGCAGCACTCTGGGGAAGCTCATCCCTGGTCTGGGCCTTTTTCTGTCCGTCCGGGAGGTTCGGGAGCACAAGAAGCTCCATAAACCGCTTGATAAATGTGGATTTCCCAGTGCGCACAGGTCCTACAACACCCACATAGATCTCTCCGCCCGTCCTCGCCTCGATATCCTTGTATACATGGAAATGATCCATAAAAATACCCCCTCGCATATACTGTTGCAGTGTATGCGCGAGGGGGACATTTTATACCGGCAGAGCCTTTTCTTACGCCGCAGTACGGAAAAATACAGGCTGCTGCAAGGCTTGTTCTGACTTCTATTCCCACGGAAGATCGCTGTGCTCGATGCGCTTATCGCGGAGCATCAGGTCAGCCACCGCCTCTTTTGCAGGTTTTCCTTCAAACAGGACCTGGTTTACCTCCTCAACGATCGGCATGGAAACATTGTATTTCTTTGCGAGGGATCTCGCAGCCTTCGCTGAGTAAACGCCTTCTACCACCATCTGGACTTCCTTCATTGCTTCTTCCATCGTGTATCCTTTTCCGATGAGGATACCGGCGCGGCGGTTTCTACTGTGCATGCTGGCGCATGTCACGATCAGATCGCCGATTCCGGAAAGTCCGGTATAGGTCTGGTATTTTCCGCCCATGGCGATGCCAAGTCTCGCGATCTCCGCCATACCGCGGGTGATGAGGGCTGCTTTCGCATTGTCCCCGTAACCCAGGCCATCAGCGATTCCCGCTGCCAGGGCAACAACGTTCTTTAACGCGGCGCCTGTCTCGATCCCCAGGACATCCGGGCTCGTGTATACGCGGAACACCGGGCTGATAAATGTGGACTGGACGTACTCTGCAACGTTCTTCTTGCGGGATCCCGCAACGCAGAGCGTCGGAAGTCCGCGGCTTACCTCCTCCGCGTGGCTCGGTCCGGAAAGAACAGCTGTCTCCGCCATCGGAAGTTCTTCCTTTATGATCTGGGTCATTGTATCGAGAGTATTCTCCTCGATTCCCTTTGCCACATCCACAATGAGCTGTCCCTCTTTACAGAACGGCTTCATCTTCTGCGCCGTGCTGCGGACAAATACGGACGGAACCGCCATCACGAGAAGGTTCTTATCCTTCATCGCTTCCTCAAGGTCAGCGGTATAGATGATTCCCTCCGGCAACGTCACTCCCGGAAGATTCTTGTGAGTCCTGGTCTTTGCCATCTCCTCGATCTCCGCCGGGATCGCGGACCACAGTGTGACCTCATGTCCATTGTTTCTTAACAGCACCGCAATCGCGGTTCCCCATGTACCGGAACCGATAATACCAATTTTTTCCATGTTCAGGAACTCCTTTTCTCTTTAATCTCACTGCCCTGTACTGACTGATATTTTCGTGCTTAAGCGCTTATTCAGTTTTTCTTTCCGCCCCAGAGCTTGTTCTCTGTGCCGGATAAAAGTCTTTTTATGTTCGTCTTGTGTCTCCAGATCGCCATCGCCATCAGGACGAAGGCAACGGCATAAAACTCCATGAGATGATCCGCAGAGACGGTAAATGTTCCATGCGCCCCGTAGACCAGTATCTGGATAAAGAATGAGATCACCACCAGAATAGAACCAAGGGAGACATATCTTGTAATGATGACAGCTCCAAGGAACAGTGCTGCACAGACAAGTGTCACGCGCCAGTCCATGGACACGAGAATGCCTGCCATGGAAGCGATTCCCTTTCCGCCCTTGAAGTTTAAGTAACACGGAAAGTTATGACCGAGGACAACGCCGAGACCTGCGTAGAGCACATAGAGGTCTGTGTCCGGGCTTCCCTTAAAGATGATCCGCGCCGCAAGACAGGCGAACACCGTCTTTAAAAAATCTCCCGCGAACACGATGAGCCCCGCTTTTTTTCCCATGACCCGGAGCGCATTTGTCGTTCCGGAGTTTCCGCTTCCGTAGTTTCTGATATCGATATGGTTCATCTTACCGTAAAGATATCCTGTCTGGAATAATCCAAACACATAACCCATAACAAGACAAATCACTCTGCCCATTGCTTAATCCTTCTCCTTCCTCTCGCGGATGATGAATTTTAAGGATGTTCCGCGGAAGCCGAAGGCCTCACGGATCTTGTTCTCTAAGTATCTCGTGTAGGAGAAATGCATTAACTCCTTATCGTTTACGAAGATAACAAAGGTCGGCGGTTTTACCGCAACCTGGGTCACATAGTAGATCTTTAAGCGTTTGCCCTTGTCGGATGGCGGCTGCTGCATAGCAACAGCTTCTGTCACGATCTCGTTCAATACACCGGTAGCCACGCGGAGCGTCTGGTTCTCGCGGACCATATCGATGAGCTCGAAGAGCTTTTCCATTCTCTGTCCGGTCAGGGCGGACACGAAGATATACTCCGCATACGGCATGTAGGACAGGGTCTCTTTTAATTTTCTTGTGTACTCATAGATCGTCTTGTCGTTCTTCTCGATGGCATCCCACTTGTTGACAACGACGATCACGCCTTTTCCGCGGTCATGGGCGATACCGGCGATCTTTGCGTCCTGCTCAGTGATTCCCTCAACGGCATCGATGACCATGAGGACCACATCAGCACGCTCCACCGCTGTCACAGTACGGATAATACTGTAGCGCTCGATATCCTCTTTGATCTTGCTCTTTCTTCTTAATCCCGCGGTATCGATAAAGATATATTCAGTGCCGTTTCGCACGATCTCTGTATCGACAGCGTCTCTTGTGGTTCCGGCGATGTTGGATACGATCACACGGTTTTCACCGAGAAGCTTATTGATAATAGAGGATTTTCCGACGTTCGGTTTTCCCACGATGGCGATTCTCGGACGGTCATCCTCGCTGTCGTCATACTGGTCCTCACGGAAATACTTGACTACCTCATCGAGAAGCTCGCCAAGGCCAAGTCTTGAAGCCGCGGATACCGGGACCGGGTCTCCGATTCCCAGGTTATAGAATTCGTATACATCGTTTCCGAACTTCGCCATGCTGTCCACCTTATTGACCGCAAGAACGACCGGTTTCTTGGACTTTCTTAACATGTCCGCAACCTTGGAGTCCGCGTCGACGAGCCCCTGGCGCACATCCACGATAAAGATGATGACGTCCGCGGTATCGATGGCGATCTGAGCCTGCTCACGCATCTGCGCAAGAATGATATCCTTGGAATCCGGCTCGATTCCGCCTGTATCAATTAAGGTAAAGTTGTTGTTTAACCAGGTGCAGTCCGCATAGATACGGTCTCTTGTCACACCCGGAGTGTCTTTTACGATCGAGATCGTGCTGCCGGCAAGGACGTTGAAGAGTGTGGATTTTCCCACGTTCGGTCTGCCGACGATCGCCACTACTGGTTTACTCATATATTTTCCTCATTTCTATACTTCGCCGTCCCAATCAGGGATAACTTCCCCGTCCTCTGTGAGACCGGCATCTTTCATTGTAAGCTCATATGCCCCGTGTTCCGCAGTCTGTTCTCTCGCCGCCTCCGGGTCAAGGATCGCGTCCACAAGGTCATATCCGCTTGATTTTACTATATTTATCGGAATCTGTAAAGCATCTTCCGCCTGGGTCTTTGTGATATCATCCAGGAAAACCTCCTCGCCGCTCTTAAACATAACGGCCGGAAGGATCAGCCTGTCGCCTAAAGGCTTATCCTTTAACTGGGCGATCAGATCCTGTCCTGTGATCAGTCCCGCCACCGTGATCTTTTCGCCGAAGAAATCATTCCGGATCGGGTAGATATGGACCTTTCGTCCCGGATAGACTTTCATGATCTCCTTTACAAGCGTGTCCAGATACGGATACGGCAGACGTCCTGTGGCGATTGAGAGTTCTTCCTCTTTTCCATCGTCCGTCTTCTCATCCAGGGCATCCATGACTTCCTCATGCAGCAGCCGCAGCATACCGACGCCGTTCTCCAGCTGGATATATCCGTCGTATCTTCCTTCCTCCGGCATCTCGCGCTCCGCCAGGATATACCACTCATCACTTGCATGGATAAAGTGGATCCCGTGGCGCTCGTAGTTGATCTTCTGCCATTTTTCGATGAGGTCTATCACCTCGCAGGCGTCTTCCTTTGTAAACGGTTCCAGCGGATAAAGACCCTCACGATACTTCGAGAGACCGACCGGAACCACCGACACGCTCTGCATCACCGGCGCGTACTTTGAAAGCTGTTCGATGGTGTACGCCAGCTCATTTCCATCATTGACGCCCCGGCAGAGAACGATCTGTCCGTTCATCTCCGTTCCCGCCTCGTAAAGACGGTCGATCTTCTTTAACGCCTCCCCCGCAAACCGGTTGTGGAGCATCTTACAGCGCAGCTCCGGGTTCATAGTCTGCACGGAGATATTGATCGGGGCCAGGTGGAAGCGGATGATCCGCTCGATATCCTTATCCTTCATATTTGTCAGGGTGATGTAGTTTCCCTGAAGGAACGAAAGTCTGGAGTCGTCGTCCTTAAAGTAAAGCGTCTCACGCATTCCCGGCGGCATCTGGTCGATAAAGCAGAAGATGCACTTATTGGAGCAGGACTTATAGTCACTCATAAGTCCGTTTTCAAAGGTAAGTCCCAGGTCCTCACCGCCGCTCTCGATCTCAAGTTCCCACTCTTCTCCGTTTGCCTTCCGCACGACCATCACGAAGCTCTCGGCATCCGTCATATAGTCGTAGTCAAAGATATCTTCCAGCTCTTCCCCGTCTATGGTAAGCAGCACATCTCCCGGTTCCAGTTCCAGCTCTTCCGCGATGGATCCGGGGGTAACTGCCATAATTTTATGTCCCTGATATTTCACTTCGTTTATCCTTCCTGCATGGTTCTAAACTTAATCATACCAATCTTCCTCCGATTTGTAAAGGAACGATATTCTTTTTTCCTTCGAATTTTCATGGGAAACTATTGACGAAAAATGTCTGAAAATGGTATACTCGGCGTGGAATGCCTGCAGGTTCCCGCATAAATAAGGAGATCCAGGCAAAAATATGATCTGACAGTCCGACCGCAGAGGCCGGACCGCAACACAAAAAATCGGAGGATTATCTGACATGTCTAATCAGTACGTTTTCAACGACCGTCTGCCGCTTGCACCGCTTAAGATCGCTGCTCTTGAGAGCTGCCGTGATCTTGCGCAGAAAGTCAATGACCACATCGTAAACTTCCGCCGCAACGATGCGGAAGAATTACTTCGCCGCCAGGGAAATTTACAGTACCGTGGCTACGATGTTGACTCCTATCTTCTCGACTGCGCCTGCCCGCGTTTCGGAAGTGGTGAAGCAAAGGGGATCGTAAACGAATCTGTCCGCGGAACCGATATTTTCTGCATGGTCGATGTAACAAACCATTCTCTTACCTACAAGATGTCCGGATATGTAAACCACATGTCCCCGGATGACCACTATCAGGATCTCAAGAGAATCATCGGCGCTACGGCATCCACCGCACACCGTATCAACGTTATCATGCCGTTCCTTTACGAGAGCCGTCAGCACAAGCGTACTCACAGAGAGTCTTTAGACTGTGCAATGGCACTTGAAGAGTTAGTAAGCATGGGCGTGTCCAACATCATCACATTTGATGCACATGACCCGCGCGTACAGAACGCGATCCCGTTATCCGGTCTCGACAACTTCATGCCGACCTACCAGTTCGTAAAAGCACTGTTTAAACATGACAATACCTTAAAGATCGATAAAGACCACTTAATGGTCATCAGCCCGGACGAAGGTGCAATGAGCCGTGCCGTATATCTCGCCAACAACCTCGGCGTTGATATGGGTATGTTCTACAAGAGAAGAGATTACTCCAAGGTCATCAACGGAAGAAACCCGATCGTTGCCCACGAGTTCCTCGGAAGCTCCGTTGAAGGAAAGACCGTTATCGTCGTTGACGACATGATCGCCTCCGGCGAGAGCATGCTCGATACCGCAAAAGAGTTAAAGGAGCGCAAGGCCGAGAAGGTCGTTGTATGCTGCACCTTCGGTCTCTTCACCGCAGGCTTCGAGAAATTCGATGAGTTCTACCAGAAGGGCTACATCGACAGTGTTGTCACAACAAACTTAAACTACCGTTCCCCGGAACTCTTCACAAAGGAATGGTATGTGGAAGCTGATATGAGCAAGTACATCGCTGCCATCATCAACTCCTTAAACCACGACGTTTCCATCGGAAACTCCCTGTCCCCGACAGACAAGATCCAGAAACTTATCAGAAAGTACAACGAGGGTCTTCTTTAATTTTAAATCTCAGAGAATATTTACGCCGCCCGGCTTTCCATTATGGATTCCAGGCGGTGTTTTTTCATATTCTACACATTTCAGGCGCAGAATCCCATTAAAAAAACGGAAATTCCAACATTTCTGCAGGAATTCCCGTTTTTATTTCTTACAGCATCTTAGTTTCCGTTCACACGTCTCACTTTATTGATGTCAAGCTTATCTGTCGCGGCGGAATCGAATTCGATCGCAAACTGTACATTATCCGGAAGCGCCTTCTTCTTTAATACCTCAAAATACTGGGACGCGTCTTTAATGACGAGTCCTGTTGTATTCCAGTTATCGCCAGGCAGGATCCATACCTTTAAGTTTCCGACCTTCAGCTCATATGGAAGTTTCTGGGACACCCACTCGGTCTTTCCGTACTTGGCAAGGCAGTTATAGACATCTCCCATGGTCAGCTTTCCTGTGGATCCGTCGAAGAGATCTGTCTTCTCGTAGGTTGTTGTTCCGCCATTGTCATGAGCTTCCTGAAGAGTGTCCGCATTCAGTTTCAGGTTTCCTGAGTTCACGGCCGCTGCCTGCGTCGGCTGCGGATTTGCCTTTGTGGTCTCCACCGTTTCCTTAACTGCTGCTGTTGTCTCTTTCACAGAAGCTGCCGCAGATTCCTTCTCAGAGCTTCCTGTCGTCTCCTCTTCTGTATCTGCCTCAGTCTCATCCTCGGCAGCATCCGTCTCATCCTCGGCAGCGGTCTCATCCCCATATGGATTGTGGTCTAAAAGTTTTCCATCCACATCCGCATAACGGCCATCCGGAGTCGTATCATCCACCAGCATTCTGCCGTCATCCTCAAAATAGTATACCGCACCGTCAAGCTGCTGGTATCCCGTCACCGCACTGGCGTAGAGACGTCCCGCTGCCGGATTGAAGTAGTAGGAGCCGCCAGTCTCATCTGTATACCAGCCAAGTCTCCAGGAACCATCTTTGTTCAGGCAGTATGTATAGTCGCCTCCGCTGATCACGCCCGCGTCATAGTTTGACGGAGCCAGCGCAAAGGCACGCTTATAATACTTGGAAGCGCCTTCCACGTCCCCTGCTTCCAGAAGTTCATCTGCCTTCGCGTAGGACTCGTCTGCAGCGGAGGAACGGTAGCTGTCCAGTTCTTCTTTATAACTTTTATTTCCAGGTCTCATGGAAACTGCCTTCTCCCAGAATCTCAGGCAGGCATCCACATTCTCGAGTTCCAGATAATAGGAAGATGCGGAATTTAAAAATTCATCAAGCTGGTCATCTGTCACCGTAGAATTCTGGTTTACGAACCGCTCAAGACCACTCTGGACGATACTCTCCGCCTCTTTTACTTTTCCTGCATCTACATATACGCCGATCAGCATAGAGTATGCATCGATCCGGTCTGGCGCCTCATCAATCACAGCCTTTAAAGTCTCGATCGCCTGATCGTTCTTTCCTTCATCGTAGCAGTACTGTCCGTAGGCAACTCTTGCCTCCAGCAGGGCATTTTTAATACTTGCATCATTCTGATCTGCTTTCTGAAGAACTGACACTGCATTTTCATAATCATCCATCATGGAATATGCTTCCGCAAGCTGCAGGGAATTCTCCACGGTGACACCATCGAGTTCCTGAAGCTTTAAAAGCCACGGGATCGCTGTCTCGTAATCCTCGTTGTCTGTCAGGACCTGGCAGATCGTGCGGACACAGTTATCCTGTTCTTTTTCCAGGGATGTATCCTTTGTCTTCTCATATCCCTGCTGCAGGATCGACATAGCTTCATCGTACTCTTCATTTCCAATATAGGCTTTGGAAAGCTGGATATAGGCTTTGCTGTAATCCGGATCCAGTTCAATACATTTTAAAAGGGATTCGATGGCACTCTCGTAGTCCTCTTCCCCGACGTACTGGGATCCTTCCTTATAAAGATTCTCCGCTTCCGTCGAACTTGCCTGTGCCGCCTGAGTCGCATCGTTCACTGAAGCGTCTTTCTTGCCGCAGGCGGAACAAAGCACCACCGCTGTGGCCATAATCAAAAACCATTTTCTCATTCTAATTCCTCATTTTTTGCCGGAGTATTTTGTCATAGAGCAAAATTTTATCCGATTTGCAGTTTGTTTTTTATCCGGCTGATTTAAAGCTTACCAGTTTATAACTATACCATTTTTCTCTCTTTCTGTCCAGATGGAAGTCAGAGGAAAACTATGGCAGAATTTCGGCAAAAACAGGGACCAGCCATACAGCTGATCCCTGCAGTCATCTTTTATTCAGTTTTCACGAGGATCTTCAAAGCTTACGCCTCTACTTCTCCGCCTGCCGTTCTCGCTTCCACTTCCTTCTTCTGAACATCGCCAGGAGCCTGCTCATAGCGGCTGAATTCGTAGGAGAATACGCCGATACCGCCGGTCATGGAGCGGAGGTCTGTGTTGTAGCCGAACATCTCGGACATCGGAACATCAGCAACGATCTCCTGCTTTCCACCATGGAGAGAATTCATTCCGAGAACACGTCCTCTTCTTCTGTTTAAGTCACCCATAACATCTCCGGTAAACTTATCCGGAACAACGACTTTTACGGAAGCAATCGGCTCTAAGAGAACCGGGTTAGCATCCATAAAGCCCTTCTTGAAGGCCAGGGTTGCAGCCATCTTGAAGGCCATCTCGGAGGAGTCAACCGGATGGTAGGAGCCATCGAGGAGCGTTGCCTTGATGCCGACTACCGGATAACCGGCTAACGGACCCTTTGCACAGCATTCCTGTATGCCCTTTTCAACTGCCGGGAAGTAGTTCTTCGGAACTGCGCCGCCGAATACTTTTTCTTCAAAGATATAAGGTGTCTCGAGATCGCCGGACGGCTCGAAGGACATCTTAACGTCACCAAACTGTCCATGTCCACCGGACTGTTTCTTATAACGGCCAGGAGCCTCCACTTTCCTGCGGATCGTCTCGCGGAACGCAAATTTCGGTTTGGAGAGTTCCACATCGACTTTGTAACGGCCGAGAAGCTTGCTGACGGTAACTTCAAGCTGCTGATCACCGATTCCGTAGAGTAAGCTCTGGCGGTTCTCGGTATCGTTCACAACGCGGAGTGTCAGGTCCTCTTCCATCATTCTCGCGAGTGCGCTGGAGATCTTGTCCTCGTCGCCCTTTGTCTTTGCAGCAAAGCGCATGTATGTATACGGGGTGGAGATCTTCGGTTTGTGGTATACGATCGGAGCAGATCTTAAAGCGATCGTATCGCCTGTCTGTGTCACGGAGAGCTTCGCAACGGCACCGATATCGCCGGCCTTCAGCTCCGAAACCTCGATCACGTCCTTACCTCTTAACACATAGACTTTCGCGATCTTCTCTTCTGTGTCCTTATTTACATTGTAGAGAGTGCTGTCCGGTTTTAATGTGCCGGTGCAGACCTTCATCAGGGAATATTTTCCGATAAACGGGTCAACGATGGTCTTGAATACTCTTGCGGAGAGGGAAACCTCATCGTTGTATTTTGCGGTAAAGTGCTCGCCGTTTGATACGTCAACGCCGACACACTCGCCCTTATCCGGTGACGGGAAGTAGCGGTCGATAGCATTTAATAATGCGTTGAAGCCCTGGCAATTGATGCCGGAACCCATCATGACCGGAACAATAGAACCGTCGCATACGTGGGTCTGTACTGCGGTGTAAATCTCATCCTGTGTAAACTCTTCGCCGGAGAAGTAACGCTCCATGTACTCTTCGCTTGTCTCGGCAACAGCTTCGATCAGGGCGTCGCGGATAATTCCGAGGTTCTTCTTTGTGTACTCCGGGATCTCGCAGTCCTCATAGTCGGACAGGTTTGTGAAGCGGCGGCCCTGCATTTTAACTGCGTTTACGAAGCCGACGAACTTCTCGTTCTCACGGATCGGTACCTGGAACGGAGCGATCTTTCTTCCGAACTTCTTCTCAAGTTTTAAGATCAGTTCACGGAAGGACGCGTGGTCATCATCCATGTTTGTTACAAATATGATTCTCGGGAGTTTATATTCTTCACACAGATCCCATGCTTTTTCTGTACCAACTTCAATTCCTGCCTTACAGTTTACGACGATGATCGCTGCGTCAGCGGCGCTGACTGCCTCTTCCACCTCGCCTACGAAGTCGAAATAGCCCGGAGTGTCAAGAAGGTTGATCTTGATCTTTCCCTCGGCACCTTCGTACTCGATCGGAACCATCGTAGTGGAGATCGAGAACTGTCTCTTGATCTCTTCTTTGTCGTAGTCACTGATCGTATTGCCGTCAGCAACTTTGCCCATTCTCTTTGTAACGCCGGTCAGATAAGCCAGTGCCTCGGCTACCGTCGTCTTACCGGCGCCACCGTGGCCTAAAAGTACAACATTTCGGATCTGTTTTGTTCCATAAATATCCATATGAATCCCTCCCGTATATGTTTTTTTGCCATTTTTCAAAAGACCTCCGCAAATTACGGAGTTCAGATGTTTTGGCTATACTGCTTATTGCCTATGGTCATATTTTACCAAAACTTTTCGAATTTTTCAAGCTAAATATCGAAATTGCACAAAATATTTTCTGTTATTTTTCGATTGTGGTGGAAAATATGGGCGTTTCAAACGAAAATCTATTAAAAATTGACATCCGCATTCTATTTTTATAAATTTTTCTGGCAGACACAGATCTTTCTTCTTCTCTTTTCTCTGTTTTGTAGGCAGACATGCGACGCACACCCACAGATATGCAGATCCTGGCAATGTTTGATTTATCACTTTAAAGTATTGATTTTTCTTGTTGACATTCATATCCCTGTGTTATAAAATCGAAGGGACAAAGGAGGAGTTGTACAATGTCTGATTCTACATTTGGTTTTATCGGCCTTGGCCTGATCGGCGGATCCATCGCCAGAGGTCTTCGCCGTGCGAATAAAGATATTACAATCATGGCGTACATGCGGACCCGCTCAAAGCTTGAGCAGGCAAAAGCGGACGGGACCATCGATATTATCCTTGACGGGATCGATGAGACACTCTCCGCATGTGACGTTATTTTTCTCTGCACCCCTGTAGAATACAACGCGGTATACCTCGAAAAGGTACGCCCGTTTCTGAAACCTGGTGCGCTGATCACTGATATCGGAAGCACGAAGACAGACATCCATCAGGCGGTGGAACGTCTGGGTTACGAGGATGTGTTTGTCGGCGGCCATCCGATGGCGGGTTCTGAAAAGACCGGCTATGAGAGCTCTACGGACCATCTTCTGGAGAATGCCTACTACATTATTACACCCACAAAAAAATCCACACCGGAGCAGATCGACCGGATCCGTCAGGTTGCCCTGGGCATCGGTGCTCTTCCCATCGTTCTCGACTACCATGAGCATGATTTTTCCGTCGCGGCCATCAGCCATCTGCCGCACCTTGTGGCATCCAGCCTCGTCAATCTTGTCCATGACAACGATTCAAAGGATGAGATCATGAAGCGGCTGGCCGCAGGAGGTTTTAAGGATATCACGCGTATCGCCTCCTCCTCCCCTGTCATGTGGGAGCAGATCTGCATGACGAACACAGAAAATATTCTGGTGCTCTTAAAGCGGTATATCACTTCCCTGGAATCCATTTGCGACACGCTGGAAAACCATAACGGTGACGCGATCTACAAGATGTTCGAGGAATCAGGCAAATACCGTTCCACATTCCCGAACCGCGGACAGGGTCCCATCGAGCGGGATTACTCCTTCTGTGTGGATGTTTTGGATGAGCCGGGATCTATTTCTGTCCTCTCTGCGATCCTTGCCGCGAAGGGAATCAGTGTTAAGAATATAGGTATCAATCACAGCCGTGAGGAAGGTGAAGGGGCGCTCCGGATTTCTTTCTATAAGGAGGATAAGAGGAATGAGGCAGCGGAGCTTTTGCGAAGCCATAACTATGTGCTGACAAAGTAAGACTTATAGTTTCATTCAGGTATGCGCCAGCATATTCCGATACCGCATGACCGCCTGTTATACGCGGACTGCTACGTCAAAATGCATACCAGTTTTTTATCAGATCGTATTAAACGCAAATTACGAGGAATTTATATGAAATTACATAAAGCAGACCATGTCCGGGGTGAGATCACGGTCCCGGGCGATAAATCCATCTCCCACCGCAGTGTCATGTTCGGATCCATTGCGAAGGGAACTACAGAGATCCATAACTTTCTGGAGGGCGCTGACTGCCTCTCCACCATCGGCTGTTTCCGCCGCATGGGAATCGATATTGAAAATAAAAACGGCGTTGTCACTGTCCACGGAAAAGGCATGCACGGACTGGCCGCCCCTGCGGAGACCCTGGACTGCGGCAACTCCGGAACCACCACAAGACTCATCTCCGGTATTCTCGCGCCGCAGAATTTCGACGTGACGCTGACAGGTGACGAATCCATCCAGAAACGTCCGATGAAGCGCATTATCGAGCCGTTATCCATGATGGGAGCTGATATCAAGCGTGTCCGCGGAAATGACTGTGCGCCGCTCAGGATCTGCGGAAAACCGCTTGCAGGGATCCATTACACTTCCAAAGTCGCATCTGCCCAGGTAAAATCTTCGATCCTGTTGGCCGGACTCTACGCAGACGGGCTCACAAGTATCACGGAGCCACAGGTCTCCAGAAATCATACGGAACTGATGCTGAAGTTTTTCGGCGCAGAGCTGGAATCAAAGGGAACTACCGTTACGATCTGGCCGGCAACAGAGCTTTTTGGAAACCGGATCGATGTGCCGGGAGATATCTCCTCTTCCGTCTATTTTGTGGCAGCAGGCCTGATTCTGCCAAATTCCGAAGTTCTTATTAAGAATGTAGGCATCAACCCGACAAGAGCCGGACTCATCAAGGTCTGTGAGGCTATGGGCGCTGATCTCACCCTGTTAAACGAGGATCACGAGAACGCAGAGCCGACAGCCGACCTTCTGGTCCGCACAAGTTCCTTAAGGGGCTGTGTCATCGAGGGCGATATCATCCCGACTCTCATCGACGAGCTTCCGACCATCGCCATGATGGCATGTTTCGCCGAGGGGACCACGGTCATCCGCGATGCCGCTGAGTTAAAAGTCAAAGAATCCAACCGTATCGCCATCATGGTCGAAAACCTGCGCGCCATGGGCGCCGATGTGGAGGAGACTGAGGATGGCATGATCATCCACGGCGGAAAACCGCTCCACGGTGCCGTCGTCGACAGTCACAAGGATCACCGCATCGCCATGACCTTCGCCGTAGCTGCCCTCGCTGCGGACGGGGAGACTGAGATCATTGATGCGGACTGCGTGGATATCTCTTATCCGGCTTTTTATGAGGAGTTGGAAAAACTTACAAAATAGTAAAAAGACCCGAATCCATCTGGTACTTCTCCAGAGATGGATTCGGGTTCTTTTTATAAAAACGCAAAAAGCCGTCCATTCCAAACAGTTTTCATCTTCACACAGAACAACAAAAAAACCCTTGATTCACAAGGGTTTCATCAGTAAGCTCCCGGCCGGACTCGAACCGGCGACCTACGCATTACGAATGCGTTGCTCTACCAACTGAGCCACGGAAGCACCTTTAAAAAATGCTGCTGCATAACGCAACAGCAAGTGACCTGTCCGGGAATCGAACCCGGGTTTACGCCGTGAGAGGGCGTCGTCTTGACCGCTTGACCAACAGGCCTTAGTATTTAAGTAAGTCGAGGCGACAAGATTCGAACTTGCGACCTCTGCGTCCCGAACGCAGCGCTCTACCAAACTGAGCCACGCCTCGTCTCGATTACGTACGTAAGTATAATATAGATTTATGAAAATGTCAACTGCTTTTTTTGATTTTTTTCTATTTTTTGCATTTTTTCTACATTATCTACATTTTCTACTCTTCTTCCCATTTTCAATCTGTCACACATGCCTGACGGATTAAATTTTCGAAAAGATATTTACAGAAAAGTTTTCTTTTTGAGCAGAATAGTGTTATAATATCAAAAAGAGAACTCATCGCATCTGCTTATCTCAATCGAGAAGTTCCGCTTCTATAAGGGTCAGAGCATAACAACCTTTCCGAGCGGGAATATCATCTCCATCTGGGAGAAGCACTCTGCGAAGATATGCTGTGATCCTGAAAAGAATTTGTCAGCCTGTACTGACCGTGTTCACACATCAGAGTTCATGTGCGTTCAACTTAAATTTTCCGTAATTTTATATCCAGAGGGGGCGTTTTTATGAAAGCAATCAGAATCCTTCTTTCCATTGCCATGCTGATCGCTGCCGGTCTCGGCGCTTTCAATGTAATTCCGTTGCGAACTGCGTACTTCACACTGATCATTCTTGTGGCGATCACTGTGAGTATCCGGATCATCCACCGGATCGCCGGCAACGGCGCCCCAAATACCATCATCCGGATCATCAGCGAGATCATCGCGTCCCTCTGTATCCTCGGCTTCGCATTCTTTACTTATCGCACGATCGGATAGATTTACGAGATATAATCGCAGGCTGGAAAATCAAAATCCATGCCTGTGATTGTTCTATATAAGATCACTTTTTCCTATATTACACTTGGAACACAGTGTTTGAAGATTTTCTAATACAGTCTCTCCTCCCTTGCTCCAAGGTATAATATGATCAACCTGCAAAATAACTGATGGATCTTTTGCTGGCGATGCGCCACATTTACAGCATTTAAAGTCATCTCTTCTCAATACTAAGAATCTAATTCTTAAATTAATTGATCGCGATGTTTTATGGTTCCGCCCTTTATCTTTTATTGTTTTCTTATTAACCGCTACTGAATCATTCTCATCACTGGTTTCATTTATATATTTTACAAACGCTTCCAACGAATGTCTCCATCCACCAAATCTTTTTTCAAAAATCCCCATTGAATATTTTGTTAAGTCTCTCATTTGCGAATATGATGGTTGCTTACCCAACTTAATCCATACTCTTTCAATGTCTTCATATAGTTCCTCATCTGAAATTCCTATTTTTGATCTCGAAGGTGCAAGTCCTGCTAATTCTAAGCATTTAAACCAAGATCCAAAATGCCTTGTTAATGTAGTAGCATGAAAACGACCATATTCATTGTATTCGCTCAATGTAACAGTATTTTTCTTCAAAAAATGAGCTACATTTCTTAAGTCCTCTATTAATTCATCATCAGAGGAATTTCGATGATATTCATTTAGTTCAAATTTCACTGTTACCTCCCATCTCTACATCATCTTCTTGATCGTCTCGCAGAGTTCCGCTACAGCGGTCTCCTCGTTTCCGTTCTTGATATCTTCCACCACGCAGGTTTTGATGTGGTTGGATAAGAGAACTTTGCAGAAGCCGTTTAAGGCAGACTGGACGGCAGATACCTGAACCAGGATATCCGGGCAGTAGCGTTCGTCCTGAACCATAGCTTTGATGCCACGGACCTGCCCCTCAATGCGGTTTAAGCGGGTCAGAAGATCTTTTTCTTCCTTTTCTGTTCTATGTTTGTGGCGGCAGTGGCAGACAGCATCATCGGACGGTGTTTCTGTTTCGGCAGTCACCGTATTTGCTGTTGCTTCTGCTCCTATTACCCCTGTTGTCTCCATATTTACATTTACTGTCTCCGCTTCTCCGGCACAGCAACATGATTTTTTCTCCATGCACAACCTCCCCAATTTTACGTTCCTACGATATCATGTTTTCTTCTCTGATCTGCCTCACAGGCATTTGCCTATATAGCAGGAAAGCCACCCCGGGAATCTTTCATCCCGGGGCAGCTGATATTCAATCATTTTTTGCAGTCAACTCTCAACCGATCACCTTGTAATCCTTATCCTCGATGGCTTTTTTAAGCACTTCGGTCGGAACATCTTTTGTGAGTGTCACCGTTGCGGTTCCTTTTACGTGATCTGCCTCTGCAACGGATACGCCGTCAATGGCCTCAAGTGCTTTTTTTACAGCTGCCTCGCAGTGCGGACACATCATACCTTCAACTTTTAATGTCTTTTCCATCATGTTACTCTCCTTTTCTTTATTGTTATGGATTTTTGTTTTTATCTTTTTGTCCCTGTCGGAACGCCGGATATCAAAGAAATTTAAGCGCAGGGCGTTGGATACAACGCAGAAGCTGGATAAGCTCATAGCTGCAGCGCCAAACATCGGATTCAGTTTCCAGCCGAATACGGGGATCCAGAGTCCCATGGCAAGCGGGATCCCGATCACATTGTAGAAAAATGCCCAGAACAGATTCTCGTGGATATTCGTAAGCGTCGCACGGCTTAAGCGGATCGCTGCCGGGACATCGGATAAGCGGCTCTTCATGAGGACCACGTCCGCCGCATCGATAGCGACGTCGGTTCCGGCTCCGATGGCGATTCCCATATCGGCTCTTGTGAGGGCCAGAGCATCATTGATCCCGTCGCCGACCATGGCAACCTTGCCTTTTTCCTTGAGCTTTCTGATCACACTCTCCTTACCATCCGGGAGGACTCCGGCGATGACCTCATCGACACCGGCTTCTTTTCCGACCGCCTTTGCAGTGCGCTCATTATCACCGGTCAGCATGACTACATGGATTCCCATGTTCTGGAGCTCCCGGATCGCCTGTGGGCTGTCTTCCTTAATCATATCCGCAACAGCGATGATGCCCACAAGCTTCTCATTCTCCGCAAAGAATAACGGAGTCTTTCCGCTCTCCGCGAGAGCTTCGGATTTCTTCTTCATATCTTCCGGAACAGCCACATGAGTTCCGATAAACTTCATGTTTCCGCCGTAGATCGTATTTCCATTTAATTTCGCAGAAAGTCCGTTTCCGGGAAGTGCCGCAAAATCTGTCACATCAGCTGCGGAAAGCCCCATTTCCTCACCCTTTAAGAGGACTGCCTTCGCCAGCGGGTGCTCGCTCTTCTTCTCGAGAGCGTATGCCATGGAAAGAAGTTCTGACTCGCTCACTCCCTCTGCCGGAACGAGATCTGTCACGCGGGGTTCCCCGCTTGTGATGGTTCCTGTCTTATCTAAGGCAACGATCTCTACTTTTCCCGTTTCTTCCAGAGAAACTGCTGTCTTAAAGAGAATTCCGTTCTTTGCTCCCATTCCGTTTCCCACCATAATGGCCACCGGCGTTGCAAGTCCTAAGGCACACGGACAGCTGATTACGAGGACGGAGATCCCTCGGGCTAAGGCGAAGGCCATGGTCTCGCCTGTGAGGAGCCAGCCGATGGTCGTGATGATCGCGATCGTGATCACGGCAGGTACAAATACGCCGGATACCTTATCGGCGATCTTCGCGATGGGCGCTTTTGTTGCCGCCGCATCGCTGACCATTTTTATGATCTGGGAGAGTGTGGTATCCTCTCCGACTCTCGATGCCTCGCAGCGGATAAAGCCGGACTGATTTAATGTCGCAGCCGAGACAGGGTCACCTGCCTCCTTATCCACCGGAATACTCTCCCCGGTGAGAGCAGATTCATTTACTGCGCTGTTTCCCTCTAAGACGATACCATCCACGGGTATATTTTCACCCGGACGGACCACGAAAATATCGCCTTTTTTAACCTGGGCGATCGGAACCGTAGTCTCAACACCGTCCTTTTCGATCACGGCGGTCTTCGGGGCCAGCTTCATTAAACCTTTTAAGGCATCTGTGGTGCGTCCCTTTGATCTCGCTTCCAGCATTTTCCCGACGGTGATAAGGGTTAAGATCATCGCCGCGGACTCAAAGTAGAACTCGTGCATATAGCTCATGACTGCATCCGCGTTCCCTTTTACCTGAGCATCTGTCATCATAAATAAGGCATAGGTGCTCCAGGCAAAGGAGGCACTGGAGCCCAGTGCTACCAGAGTATCCATATTCGGAGAACCGTGGAGCAGGCCCTTAAAGCCACTGATAAAGAATTTCTGGTTGATCACCATGACGATCACGGTGAGAAGGAGCTGCAAAAGCCCCATCGCCACATGGTTTCCGTTGAAGAAAGCTGGAAGCGGCCAGTTCCACATCATGTGTCCCATGGAGAAATACATGAGGACTAAGAGGAAGCCGATGGAGGAAATGAGTCTCTTCTTTAAGGCCGGGGTTTCATGGTCTTCCAGAGCAGATTCATCATAGAGAGTGCCGTTTCCGGATCCGTCTGCCTTTTCCACTCCTTTTACGGACGCGCCGTAACCGGCGGCCTGAACTGCCTCAATAATTTCTGAGGAAGAAGCTGTACCTTCGACACCCATCGAGTTCGTGAGCAGGCTCACGGAACAGGAGATAACGCCCGGCACTTTGGAAACTGCCTTCTCCACGCGGGTCTGGCAAGCAGCACAGCTCATTCCTGTTATTGTATACTGTTCCATCTTTGTCATTCCTTTCTATTTACGTATACCCATACCAGGTATACGTAAATAATAGCACGAACGGCAGAAATGTCAAGACCTGTATTTGAGATTTTTTCTTTAAAAATGGACTGCGATTAAGAAGTCATGGCTGCATAACGGCTTTATACGATGTAAAGCCTTCCCTCTGATACCATCTTTTTCGCGGTATCGTTCCGGTGTAAATTCTCTTACTTGCCGGTCGTTCCAATGTAATTGATTCCTTCTCCATCCAGTACATCACTGCCGATAAATTTCTTTTCTTCCGGATTGAAAACAAAATCAGACACTTTATATCTGGCAGTCCGTACATCCCGAAGCACTATATGCATTTTTTCCTGTTCGTCCTCCCAGATATCCGCCTCCGGTATACCTAACTGGATCATTTCATCTAAAAATACATAGGAATCCTCTCTGGAAACTGCCTGTATCAGAAATCGACAGCTGTCATCCATAGTCAGTTCTCCATCTATGAGCATATCTTCCTGCACATAGATCTGAAGTTCCCATTGTGAGTCTTCGTGCACAAAAGGGCAGGAAGAATAGATCGCCATTCCTTGTAAATTTCCTTGCGCATTCCCGATTTTCCGCGGTTCTTTCGCTGTTTCTGTCAATTTTTCTTCCATCCCCTGTTTCAGACACCCGGAAATTTTGAAGGTAATTGAATCAATTTGAAGATTGGTTTTCTGATGACGTGAAATAGAAAGTCCAAGCGTATACATGTCCGTGCTGCCATCATCTTTTACACATTGAAATACCATCTCACCATTTCCATCCTCCAATGCAATTATATGAAATTCTGAAATATTTTCCGCAATGTTATGATAATCGCTTACAAAAGTTTCTGGTTCCGACACGATTGACCATTCTCTGCTTTTGTTATCATTATGAAGTTCCAGTAGCAGAGAACCTCCATCAACAGTTTTCGCCGACCACTGATCTCCATCGACAGTAAATGATACTGGTTTATAGGGTCTGTTTAAAAACATGACCAGCGCACCAACTGGTGCGCATAGCACAGCAGTTAAAAGGATCATCGTTTTCTTTTTCATACCAATCTCACTCCTTATTAACATGATAACGACATACTCGCAAAAAATCATAACCATCGACGGAATACCATCTCTACTGCTTATCTCTCCGGAATAACTCAACCATCATGATCACAATCCCCAGAACAACGAAAAGGATCGCCATGCCAAACACTTCCGACAGCCCCATTTCCGCCACCGTAGTCATAAATCTCCCCGGTGGAGTTGTCCATCCGGACGTCAGATTACTTCCTGCAACAAACAGCACCGCCATCGCCCAGATACTTCCGATCAAAGATAAAAAGCCACCGATCAGCACTCTCTTCATTCCGCATTCCTCCTCACTGAAAATCTGTTACCACTCACACTTTTTTCATCCTGTTACATTTCCAATTTCTTTCTATCCTTCTCCTGCCTGAACATTCCATATTTTCTGGAATTCACATGTTTTCTGCCAATTTTATTATAGCATACGGTTCTTTTTAATGGAGGATTCTAATGAAATCGTACATGTTTCGTAAGGATTCCGTAACTTCCCATTCATCGTGCAGGAAGCTGCAAAAAGTCTCCGGAACAGATCAAAAAAGCAACCACCTTCTCAAGCTGCTCTCTTGTCGGATTCTGAAGTCTGCTGTAATCGTATCCGGTGCTTTTTCCGACACCTGCATGGGCGTAAGTCGCTGTCTGATAGATCGGGTAGCTCAGTGCTCCGTAATTATCTGTTTTTCCTTCTGTTTCCTCTAAGTGTAAACATCGTGTATTAATTCCTCTCTCCATATCTTTTCACTCCTGTCTTGTTTTCTCTTGTAAATAGAGAGTTCATATTCCTACTATCTCCATAGGATATTTGATAATAATCTACCACCGGACGGCAGTTCTGTATAATCTTTCTATTTTATGGTTACATATAGGGAAAACCTATAACTAGTCGATAAAAAGAAACACCAATCCGGGTCATAGAACCAAATCATGTTCTAAAAAAGATGGGAGTCTTCTCGACTGAAATAAAAAACGAGCAGCAAAACCGGATTTACACCAGTCTGCTACTCGTTCATCAACAATGATATTTCCTGTTTTCCGAAAAAATCAAACAGAATTTTGTCCAATATGCTCAACGATCGTGTCGACGATCTCCTGCTTCGGCTTCCCAATGGCTGTTCCCAGTTCCTCATACAAGAGCTTTTCCGCGATCTGGAAATATTTCGTATCCGTCGCTGTGCATTTCTTTCCCTGCGCGAGTCGCTGTTGCTTCCGCTGGTAGATCATCTTTATGATCACAACCAACGCCTTCGGGTCATTCGCCTTGATCGCCTCTTTATACTTCTGCTCCCGCATCTTCTCGTTCTCCGTCCATGGCGTCGAAATTTCTGGGATCTTTTCGATCAATTTCCACGCATTCTCTTCTGTCAGGCATGGTCTCAAAGCAGAGTCCGAATTCGAGACAGGCACATATATCGTTTCCTTTTCATCCTCCACCGGATGCATCCGATAATACAATTCAGATAATCATAGATCAACATATCCCACAATTTTAATTGATCTGTAAGAGGATCCGCCACATTATTTCTTAAAAGCTGAAACGCTTTTAAAAGATACTGCTTGTTCCCATTCTCATACTTTTCATACGCTGGTATTCCAAGTGCCTGAGCGAAATCTTCCTGATGAAGCCGAAAAGGTCGTATGAGACCATTGATGTACGCTGCGTTCTTTGGAATTACACGGTCATATCGTTTCGTGGCAAATAGTATCTCGTCATCCCTTGCAGCACCTGTATTGATAATAAAACTTTCAGGAATCGATATTCCCAATTTTGAAGCCGCAGTAAGTGATAGCTGCTCATTTGTCACAATGTCAGAAAGACGTACATGGCTTTGCTTTACAATGTGAGTGCTCGGGGCATCCCCTTGCGGCTGATACCACATATTTCGTTCAGGATCATAATACAGTCCGACCTTTCCAGACGCACCGGTAAGGGAAAGATGCGCTTCGGTTATAAGTTCTGTTGATTTGCTGACACCCTCTTTTGCCAGTGCTTTCACACTCTCTATCGAAAGTGGTTTATAATCCCCGCTATCATGTATATTATCAGAAACACGAAGCGCACCAAGACACTCAGATCCCAATACTGACAGAATCGTTAAATAATCATCTTCTGATGTATGGATCCAATTGGCAACACATTTCCTGGCAAATCCCTCAGGAAGCAGTCCCTCAAAAAAGTTTTTTTGTCTCTGCGCTAAACGGCTCACCCGAAATAGGCAGACTGATAGAAATAGGCGGATGGCCTGCAGCAATATATTGATCCGAATACGCAAATTGAGCATCATTCGGAGAACTGCCGGAAATTGATCCAACATATGTCTGCATCCCCTCGATCTCAATATAAACCTGTAATTTTCTCACACATCTCCCCCACGATCATTGATCATCAGATCCAGACCTAACAACTGCAGCAAAAACAATGCTTTTCCAAACTCTGCTGTTTCTTTTCCATTTTCAAGATCTGAGATAAAACTGGTACTGAACCCCGTATACTCAGATAACTGCGCCTGTGTATAACCCAGTTTTTTCTTTTGCTGCGAATTACTTTTCCTAAATCAGCTGTAGAAGTTATTTTCATTGATACTCACCTTATATTTTGTTCGAACGGCCATATTTTTATCCGCGCAGGAAAATATAGCCGTTCGAACATATTTTATATGTGCTCATACTAATACAGCCGAACGGCTATGTCGTTTCCGTTCGCTCCATTCTGCAGCGCCAATGAGTCCTCTGTAAGAGACTGTCTGAATTTCAGAATCGATTTTCCTCACACATAAAGCTCTTTCCGTCTCAGATTCGTATATGGTCTCCTGCCCCTGATCTCACAGCTCTGCGCCAGATCAATATCCGCATAAAGAATCTGCTCCCTATCATCCGCCTTCAAAACGGTATTTCCATTCGCATCGACAATGATCGATTCCCCTGAAAAATCCATTTCTCCTTCCATCCCGACACGATTGCACATGGCGATAAACACGCTGTTGTGGAATGCCTGCACCCGGAGCTCCCACTCAAACATTTCAGACGGCTCTGCCTTCGTATTTACAGTCGGAATCAGGATCAGATCCGCTCCCATCAACGCCTCCGTCCGGATACTCTCCGGATAATGCCTGTCAAAACATATCACCAGACCGATCTTCCCGAATTCCGTCTCAAATACCTTAAATCCATCATCGGCAGGTGTATAATAATCCTGCTCAAAAAACTTGTCCGCCTGTGCCACATGTACCATCTTCTGGACACCGGCGATCGTCCCATCCTTCCGAATCAGAAGACTCGCGTCATAGGCTTTCCCATGTTCCTCCAGATAAAGATTCGGCACCACCATGATCTGATGTTCCCTGGCCACATCACAAAACGCCTTCACGATCTCCGAGTCTATCCTGACCCGGTATCTCGACACATCCTTCCCCGGATACTGTGGAAAAAACTCCGTGAGCTGAACCTCCGGAAAAAGGATCAGGTCCGTATGCTGCGAAGCCGCTTCCCTTACCGCCCGCAAACTGCCCTCCAAATTTTCCTGAACACTTCCCTTATTTTCCATCTGACAAAGCGCAATCTTCATAACAGATCTCCACATTTTTCGTACAGTTTTGATCAAACTATTTTCATCTACACCACTTTATTTTCTTTTCCGCATCACATATCCTATCTAAACATTTCACCGGTTCCGCTCTCCATCACCGTCTCATATATAACAACGGATACGGATTTCCCTCCTCATCAAGTTCCGTCCGCTTATGCGTCTCAAATCCCATATGCTCATAAAATCCAACCGCCTGCGGAACATACTCCTTGATCTTTAAAATCTCCGCATCCGAAAGAAACAAATGCGTCACCCGGACCGAGTCCTCTCAGGCCTCAACAGGTCCCGGAAGAAATTGCGTCCGTTCCTTTAATTCATATATCTTCAAAACATTTCTCCCAACTATCCCTAAATCAGAAAAACTCATTCGCCTTATCCGGCTGACAGATCATTTTCAGTTTCTCCGAAATCATCTGGACCTTTTCAGGATTCCCGCTTCTGGCACTCTGCGGACAGATCTCCACGCATCTCATACATGAAATGCAGGCTTCTCCGTTCGTCATCTTCGGATCCTCAAACGATATCGCTCCAACCGGACAGCTCTCCGCGCAGCTTCCGCATCCCATACATTCATCTGACACCTGGATGTCCATCGGCAGAACCTTGTATTCCTTATAAGTCCTGTTTCCCGGCACCTCAACCGGACAGACATTCCCCTTCAGGCGCTCCTTCACCTCAGCCGCAAACGTATCAAGTTCATCGTAATCCTGCGCTGACGGACGCCCCGCTTCGATCTGATGGGCGATTGAATGTTCCGCCACAATCGCAGCAGCCCCAATACAGACAAAGCCCTGCGCCTCAAGCACATCCTTCCATTCCACCAGAGTATCCTCATACGCTCTTCCGCCATATGTAACCAGTAAAAATGCCGGCGTGCGGCCACCCTTCATTTTCCGAAGTCTCTCGGTCGCAATTCCCGGAACACGTCCTCCGAAGGACGGAACTCCCACAATACAAAAATCCCCCTGTTTCATTTCATGATTTTTCATATCCCGTCTCGACAGGTCAATATTTTCCATACTGCCAAAACTTTCTCCCATATGTTTTACGACTCTTTCTGTCGTGCCCGTCGGACTAAAATAAACATTATAATTTGCCATAATTTTCCCCTTTAAAAGCTCTCCTGAATAAATCTTTAATTTTCCTAAAAAATACTCTCTCCAATATCCGACTCTTTCCGTCGTCACCCACATTCTATCATATCAGCCCCAAAAATCAAACTACAGCTTAACAATGCGCGACCCACAACCTCGCGATGCCGCGGCTGGGAATGCGAGCTGTAAAAAGACTTTCGAAACCGGCATTTCAGCTAATAAATGATTCGCTTTCATATTCTCTTCCTAACCCCAAACAGGATACCACATACGCAATATCCCATTTCTTTACTTTTTCCCATTATAATTGCAAATCTGAATCGCCGCCCCACGTTCCATCTCCGTAAAACCATGTTTCAGATAAAACGGCAGTTTTCCCGGTCCTCCGGCATGCCTTCGATATACAGGAAATCCTTATATTTATCCTTGATATACTCGATCATCCTGCCGGCGATTCCCTGTCCCCGATATTCCAGATCTACCAGCACATAATGGATCTGCGCCAGCATCTCCGTATCATCAAGTACCCGCGTCAGCCCCACAAGCCGCTCTCCATCCCAGACAGTCAGCACCGTGGAGAATTCATCAGCGCCTTGTATAAACGCTCCGGATAGTTTCCGGACACCCAGTCCACCGATAAACATAGTTACATGCAAAAATCCATTCCGTATCGGCTGCGCCGATAGGAGTTTTACTTTCCAATTACAGCTCTTTTTTTATCTGCACCCGGTGTTGTAACGATCACCTTCTCCGGTGTGATACTAAGTGCTCCCTTAGCTGTTGCGGCACCTTTAAACATTGCTTCCACCATCGCCTTGAATGTATCTACGACCTTGCCCTCTGTGACATCCTTAAACATTTCTTAGCTGCTGCCTGCCCGCGAAATGCCGTCAATACTGTCTCTATGCAAGCGATCCACGCCATCAGGACCGTCACCGCAAAAAAGCACCTATCCAGTTTTTGCTTCACTCTGTGACCGTGTCTTCTTAATCAGCTTCGCATACACCCGCTCCACAAACCACGGCTCCGTAGATTTCTTTAACGCCTCCTCCGGCGTAAACCAAGCGACCCCACTGTTCTCATCCGCCTTCACAGACACCTGTTCCTCAGAATCCGCTTCCAGAAGATACGTCACATTCAGATGCAGATGACTGGACACATACCGTCCTTTTTTCACATGTCCGTCGACGGTGAGTGATTCCAGCGAAAAAATCTCCTCCGACACTGGCCGCACATCGGAAATTCCTGCTTCTTCCTTCACCTCCCGGATTGCAACCGCCAGAAGATCTGTCTCCCCATCCGCATGCCCGCCAAGCCATGACCAGGAATGATAAATATTGTGATACACCATAAGGACTTTACTCCTGTCCTTATCCACCACCCAGGCCGAAGCCGTCATGTGCGCCACCACGTTATCCCGAAGGAACGCGTCATCATTCTTCTCGATCCAGTTTAAGATCAAAGCCTTATCCGCCTCTTCCTGCTCATTATAAGGCACATACCTTCTGATCTGACTTACCAGTTTCTGCCGATTCATCGCATAATTTCCTTCCAATATCATTCTTCTCTATCTGATAAAATGCGTCCGCACGACCTCTTCCTTCTCCGGAAGACCATACTTCTCTTTTCCAAGCTCAATGCTCTTCATGAGAAATGTCATATTTCTCGCAAGAACCCGCATCGTCTGAAGACCTTCCGCATCCCCCACTGCTTCTCCGGGTCCGCGCCCGTGGATGGAGTTCCAGTACTGACTAGATGCGATCGGCATGTTGCTGATCGTAAAATACTTATTTAACTCGTCAAAAGTCGCCGAACATCCGCCGCGTCTCGCACAGACAACGCTCGCCCCGACTTTCATTGTCTTATCAAAGGATGTACTATAAAACAGCCGGTCCAGAACCGCGATGAGGGTCGCATTTGCGGACGCATAATAAACAGGGCTTGCGACCACCAGTCCATCAGCCTCCGAAAGCTTCACCGCCAGCTTATTCACCACATCGTCGAACACACACTTCCCAAGCTCCGCGCATCGATTACAGGCAATACATCCTCTTACCGCCTCACTGCCGACCTGCACGATCTCCGCGTCGACTCCCTCTTTTTCAAACACCGTCTTCATCTCATTCAACGCGATCGATGTATTTCCATTCGCCCGCGGGCTTCCATTGATCATCAATACTTTCATTATTTATCCTCCACACTTAATTTCAACACGTCCGGTCTCGCGTAATGTCCACAGACATTATGCTCCATCCGGCTCGCCGGGACCTTCTGCATGTCGAGGTCCGCGTAGATGATCTCCTCTTTATCCCACACAGTCTCACTCACCGCTTGCCCGATCAGGGTGATAATTTTCCTCCTGTCACTACCGTAAACTCAGATGTAAAAAGTGAATTTCCTTTATTGTTTCCCTTGTGCTATATCAACCCACCGGTGTTTACAAACTCTGATAAGGACAAATACAAGGGTGCAGGACATCCGGTGGATGTCCGCTTTGCACCGACCGTAGCGAAGCGAAGACCATAAGAGATCCGGCGGACCTCTGCTCTGTGCCGACCGGTTCACAACGTCCAGGGGACGTTGGCTCTGAACCGACCGTAGTGGAACGAAGAGCGGCAGCGGAGACCCAAAAATATATAAAACAGTATATCACAAAATAAAACCAACAGGGTGAACTGATTGAAACATTTATGATTTTTGTAACTGATAAAAGATGTGCCCCATCGGCTCAAATCTTCCCCGGGCCAATGATCTGCACATCTTTTTCACTTTAATTAGGACACCTGATTTCTCAATATCTCATCCACCGTCAGATACGCTCTCTCATACCCCAGTACCTCACCGAGCTGCATCATATACGGTTTCTGCAGTCTTGCCTTTTTCAACGCTTCATCCTGCATGAACACGTCCCTGGCCGTTCCATCCGCCAGCACCTGTCCATGAGCCATAATGATCACGCGCTCAAAATTCTCCGCCACAAAATCCATATCGTGAAGGATCGCGATCACAAGCTTTCCTCTCTCCGACAGGCTGCGGATAATGCCGCCAATGATCTGGCGTCCCTTCCAGTCCTGGGCGATCGTCGGCTCATCTAAAATCAGAACATCCGTGTCCATGGCAAGAACCGAAGCGATCGCAGTCATCTTCCGCTCATATAACTCAAGGTCATAAGGATTTTCCTTCTCCTTGCCTGTTAACCCGGTCAACTCCAAAGCACGCCTTGCCTCTTCCTCCGCGCGTTTTGGATCCATCCCGATATTCATCGGACCAAACATGATCTCGTCCATCACATTGTATTTGAAGATCTGATCATCCGGATTCTGGAACACATAGCCGACATTTCCAGCTAACATCGCCACCGTTTTTCCAGAAATGTCCTCGCCGCGGAAGTAAATTTTTCCGGATACCGGCTTCAGCAGTCCCTTCAGCAGCTTTACCAACGTAGTCTTTCCCGCTCCGTTCTGGCCAATGATCGCCGTCGGACGCTTATCCAGTCTCATGTTCAACGCCTTTAAGACCGGCACATCCGGAAGATAGGAAAAATCCAGATTCTTAATGAGGAACTGTTCCTCGCCTAAAACTTCTGAATCCTTTTTTTTATCCGCCTTCGCAGCTCCTTTTGCCTCTGCTCTTTCCGCATGTCTCTCTTTCAGCACTCCGGCAGCCTCTTCCACAGTGACAGGATACGTTCCATCCGGCAGAGTCACATGTTCTGCCTTACAGATCCGGGTAAATGCCGGTTCCTGAATCCCATAATCCGCAAGATCCGGCATGGAAAATACCTTCTGCGGCGTATCAAACGCGATCTGCTTTCCACCATGCAGAAGAAGAATGCGGTCGCAGTAAGCCGCCAGTTTCTCGATCTTCTGCTCGATCATTAAGATCGTGATACCAGAATTCGTCAGGGTCTCAACCGCCCGGAATACCTCGTCGCTTCCCTCCGGATCAAGCTGGGAAGTCGGTTCATCAAGGATCATGACATCTGGCCGCATGACCAGCACGCTGGCGATCGCCACACGCTGCATCTGACCTCCGGACAAATCAAACGGATTCCGATCGCGATACTGCCAGATATCAAGAAGCTTCAGGGCGTTCTCCACCCGCTCCTTCATCTCTTCGGCCGGAATTCCCAGGTTCTGCATTCCGAAAGCGACTTCCTCATATACATTGTCCTTTGCTCCGGACAGCTGGTTAAACGGATTCTGGAACACCAGACCCACATGACCACAGAGCTGTGATACCGGAGTCTTCCCGGCTTCTATGCCGTCCACAATGACTTTTCCGCCGTAAGCTCCCTTGTAAAACTGCGGAACAAGCCCCATGATCGCCTGACTCAGCGTACTTTTTCCTGCTCCGTTTTCTCCGATAATACCGATAAACTCTCCCTTTTCTACTGAAAAGTTCAAACCATCCAGCGCCAGTTTCTTCGCGTGAGGATAGCGGTATCGTAAATTTTCAATGATTATCTCAGACATACAACGATCCTCCATGCAATAGCTGCCAGAATGCAGAGTCCCAGTAAAATCGTGATCTCCTGGTCTCCCTTGTGACGTTTCCGATCTGACAGCCATGTTTTCTTTTTTCCTGCGCCGAATCCACGCACCTCCAGAGCGATTGCCCGCTCTCTGGTATTGATCAGGGAACTCATGACTACCGGGGAGATCAGCGGTAAAAACGCCTTAGCGCGGGTCCGCAGATTTCCTTCTGTCTCCAGTCCGCGGCTGCGCTGCGCGTCCATGATCGTATTCATAGTTCCCATCATCTGCGGAATGATCTGGAACACGGATGTCACGATGTAACCGAAACGCGGTGAAAACCCACGTTTCTCCAGCTCATCCACAAACTCAGACGGCTTGGTAGAGAGGACGAACACCGCAAAGGACAGCAGCATGTTCAGAATGTTTAAACCGATATGGAGGGCGTAAAGTGTGCCCTCTCTGTAAAATTTCAGCCCGCCGATCAGAAACAGCACATTCTCGTTTCTCTGGTTGAACAATCCATGGATCAGGAAAATCGTCAAAAGGATCGTAAAAGAAAAAGCGATCAGCGGAAACGTCTTTTTCAGGATCTTTCCGCTGGCCAGAACACAGAGACTGACTGCGATAAACACACCAAACATCCAAAGCTTTCCGGTGATCAGCGGAATACTGATGGCGGCAGCGATATACATCAATTTTGTAAAGGGATGCACCTTCGTCAGATATGTCCCGTTATCTACAAACAGGCTGATACTTTTCATATATTTGTTTCCCGGCAGCTGCTCCGAAGAACAGCTGCATTTCCTTTTCTAAATCTGATTAGTCCAGAGTCTCGATCTCGGAATTTGCCTCATACAGCGTTGTAAGCTTCTTTGGAAGACCCTTTAAAATAAAGAATACAACGATCAGAGTGATCAGTTTGTCCGGAACATCCACAACAACTTCATCTAACAGAGATCCCAGAAATACCGGCATGGAAGCCGCCTGAGTTGCTGCGAACACAGCGTCGCCCCATACATTTCCAGTAGTACCGCCCCAGAATAATACGTTTAACGGGGTGGAGATCACAACCGCAGCAAGACCGGCTGCACAGGCTGTAAGAATTGCCTTCGGGAATGATTTCATAAATCCAAGGCGGGCCATGATTCCAACTGCCGCGCCAATACCTAAGCTTGTCAATGCATAGATAAGCGTAATATTATCTCCCGCGGAAAAACCATAGATCAGGTTGTTCGCCGCACCGCAGATCGCGCCGATGATCGGACCGCCAAGGCATCCACCGATGCATGTTCCGATAGAATCCAGCCATAACGGAAGTTTTAATACACTCGCAAACAGCTTTCCAAGATAATTGATACCGATGCAGGCTGGGATCAGCACGATCACTGCCGCATCAAACTTTGTTTTAAATAAATTCTTCATACCTCATATACCCTTTCTTTTTTCTTGATCTTCATCCTTGCCAGTTTATCAGGAGCTTCTCACGTCTTTCCTGACCATTCCTCCCAGAAGCACCAGATTCCGCTACCTTAGACTCACTAAAATCTAAGTCAGCAGCATCTGCTCGCTTCCCATACAATATCCTCCCTCCAAAACATACTAAATTGTGACTTCAACGCAACCATCCAGTTGGCGCATCAAGCGCAAAAGCTTCCAAATAGGTAACTGTTCAGTACCTTCACAGTCACGAGCAAAAATCCATGAAAAATTGCCTGCGGCAATGGGATTTTTGCCTACCCGCCTATGTTTTCTTACGGTCAGCGCAGTAAATGCGCAGACCTACTGAACAGTTACCCAGATAGTTGCAATTTAACAACAATTCCCAATAAAGATAGCATTGATTTTGTGTAAAGTCAATGAAAACGCCTGATTTCAAGCAAGATTGTTAATAAAGTAACATTCGTTCCACTTGTAAATTCTCCTCATCAAAACTATACTAAACTTTAGATACACGGTTCTCTCACCAGGCCGCCAAGAATCAGGAGGAATCTCTTTATGGATCAAACAGCAAAAACAAATCAGGATCTATTACTTGTCATTGACATGCAGAATGTCTACACTAAAGGTCAGGAATGGGCCTGCGAAGAAGTCGAAAAAGCATCCGACTCCATTCTCCGCCTTCTAAACAGCCGCGCCCTTTCTCAGGTGATCTTCACCCAGTACCTCGCCACAAAACACCCGGAAGGCGTATGGAAAGAATACAACAAAGTCAACGCCGCCGTAAACGCAGACCCCTGGCTCAACGAAATGATGTCCGAGTTTCTGCCCTACACAAAAAAATACCCTGTATACACAAAAAGCGTCTACTCCTCCTTCGCCATCCCGCAAGTACGTGAACTCGCAAAACACGCTTCCCGCGTCGTGATCTCCGGCGTAGTAGCAGAATGCTGCGTACTCTCCACCGCCCTCTCCGCCATCGATGCCGGATGCAAAGTCATCTACCTCACCGATGCCGTAGCAGGGCTCAATGCGACCTCACGAAAAGAAGCCGAAAATATCCTTTCCTACCTGTCCCCTCTCCACACCGAACTCATGACCACCCAGCAATACCTGGACAGCCTCCTCCAAGAGGAATAAAAACCTCAGATGCTTCACGATCCCCCAACGTCCCCACACTGCCCACATCCTCACGATCCCTCAACGTCCTCACACTACCCACATCCTCACGATCCCCCAACGTCCTCACACCGCCACAACAACCTCGCGATGCCGCGGCGCCCAAAGGGCCCCGCGCATCGTCCAGCTTCCGCCACCTCCTCTCTCCCACCACAACCTTCCCTTCATCCCTCACTCCCGCCAACACACAGCGCCGGTGAGACTCCGGGCACGGACCGCCTGGGTGGAGGGAGCTGGCTTCCTCTTGGCTCGCAGGAAAATGCGTTGGAGGCCCGGGGACACTTGTCTGAGCAACGCAAGTTGCGAGTTGTGTCCCCGGGCCTCCGCCCTTAGCATTTTTCTGGGAGCTTAGAGGAACCCTCCCGGAATCCCGTGAAGCGTCCGCGCCCGTAGTCTCACCGGCGCGTCCCCCCCAGCCACTATGAAATTTAGAAATCAAACAGCGACAACTGATTCGACTCCGGAAGTCCCTTCAGGATCCCCAGTTCCTCCATCAGATCGCAGATCGTCTTACTGACCTTCGTCCTGTTCCTGAAATCCTCTTTAGACAGGAACTTCCCATCCTTCGCCGCCTCCTCGATCGAGTCCGCAGCCTTCTCCCCCAGACCGTCAATACTGTTAATGGAAGGCATCAACTTGTCCCCCACAACCTGGAAATGTCTGGCCTTCGCCGTATAAATATCCAGCGGCAGAAAATCAAACCCCCGCGCATACATCTCCTGCACGATCCTCATATCCCTGAGCGTATCCTGTTCCTTCTTCGAAAGCGTATCCGCCCTCTTCTTATAATCCGCCAAGTGATATTCCAATTTCTCACGCCCCAAACACATGATCTCATAAGAAAACGCACTTGCACGAATACTAAAAAACGCCGCATAATACGCCAACGGATAAAACACCTTACAATAAGCAATACGCCATGCCATCATAACATACGCCGCTGCATGAGCCTTCGGGAACATATATTTGATCTTCTTACACGACCAGATATACCAGTCCGGCACCCCATGCTTCGTCATCTCCTCTTCCCACTCAGGCTTTAAGCCTTTGCCCTTACGAACCGCCTCCATGATCGTAAACGCAAGACCTTCCTCAAGCCCCTGCTGGATCAGATAGATCATAATATCATCACGCGTACAGATCGCCGTCTGAATCGTTGCCTTCCCCTCCTGGATAAGCGTCTGGGCGTTCCCCAGCCACACATCCGTACCATGGGCAAGACCCGCAATACGCACAAGGTCCGAAAAATACTTCGGCTTCGTATCAATAAGCATCTGCATTGCGAAATCCGTACCAAACTCCGGAACGCCAAGCGCCCCAAGCTTGCACCCGCCGATGTCCTCCGGCTTGATCCCCAGCGCGTCCGTACTCTGGAACAGACTCATGACCTCCCTGGAATCCAACGGAATATCCTTAACCGGATCCAGTCCCGTAAGATCCTGCAGCATACGGATCATCGTCGGATCATCGTGTCCGAGAATATCAAGCTTCAACAGGTTGTGGTCGATGGAGTGGTAATCGAAATGCGTCGTGATCGTCTTCGTCGTCATATCATTCGCCGGATGCTGTACCGGGGTAAACGAATAGATCATCTCGCCGAGCGGCAGAACAACGATACCTCCCGGATGCTGTCCCGTTGTACGCCGGATGCCGACACATCCCTGAACGATCCGGTTGATCTCACAATTTCTCTTTCTCTCTCCATGCTCCTCAAAATAATTTTTCACATATCCGTAGGCCGTCTTATCTGCCAGAGTACCGATGGTACCCGCACGGAACGTCTGTCCTTTACCGAAGATAACCTCCGTGTAATCGTGGGCGCGGCTCTGGTATTCACCGGAGAAGTTTAAGTCGATATCCGGCTCCTTATCTCCCTTGAATCCAAGGAACGTCTCGAACGGAATATCAAACCCGTCCTTCACCATCGGATGTCCGCACTCTGGACACACCTTATCCGGCATATCACATCCCGCCATACCGCCGTACTTTTTTACCTCCTCCGAGTCAAAATCATAATAATGACAGTTCGGACAATAATAATGCGGGCTTAACGGGTTGACCTCCGTGATACCGGACATGGTGGCAACGAAGGACGAACCTACCGAGCCTCGTGATCCAACCAGATACCCGTCCTCGTTGGATTTCCATACTAATTTCTGCGCAATGATGTACATGACCGCGAATCCGTTGGAGATAATGGAATGCAGCTCCCGCTCCAGACGGTCTACAACGATCTTCGGTAGATTTTCACCGTACATCTCATGGGCGCGGTTGTAACAGATGTTTCGCAGCGTCTCATCAGACTTGTCGATGACCGGCGGACACTTATCCGGCCGCACCGGCGCGATCGGCTCACACATGTCGGCGATCATTCTCGTATTCGTGACAACGACCTCGTAACACTTGTCACTTCCCAGATACTCAAACTCTGAGAGCATCTCTTCCGTTGTCCGCAAGAACAACGGAGCCTGTTCATCCGCATCCTTAAATCCCATTCCGGCCATCAGGATCTTCCGGTAGATCGCGTCATCCGGATCCATAAAATGCACATCGCAGGTCGCACACACCGGCTTGTTAAACTGCTCGCCGAGGGAAACGATCTTCCGGTTGATATCCATCAGGTCATCCACCGTCTTCACCGTGCTCTTCTCATCCCTCAGCATAAACATGTCGTTTCCCAGAGGCTGGATCTCCAGATAATCGTAGAACTTCACGATCTTCGCAAGCTCCACGTCCGGGACACCGCGTAAAATCGCCTGATAAAGCTCACCCGCCTCGCAGGCTGATCCGATGATCAGCCCCTCTCTGTACTGGTTCAGCACACTTTTCGGGATCCTCGGTCTCCTTGAAAAGTATCTCAGGTGGGACCATGAGACAAGACGGTACAGATTCACGCGTCCCAGGTCATTCTTTGCGAGAATGATGACATGGTACGTCGGCATCTTCATGATCGTCTCATCGCTCACGTGGCTGAACTCCTCCAGCTGGTCGAGATTCGTCATATCGTGCTGTTTTTTTAACATTTCCACGAATTTCAGGAAAATTCCAGCAGTTGCCTCCGCATCGTCCACGGCACGGTGATGGTTCTCCAGGGAAACACCCAGTGCCTTCGCTACCGTATCCAGCTTAAACCGGTTCAGGTTCGGAAGAAGTGCTCTCGCCAGAGTCACCGTATCCAGGACTGTCGGATCAAAGGGCAGTCCCAAAAGACCCGCATTGTGGGAGATAAAGCTCACATCGAAGGACGCGTTGTGGGCCACAAGAGCCGCATCCCCCACAAACTCGAGGAATCTCGGCAGCACCTTGTCCACCGTATCCGCCCCCATGACCATGGCATCGTTGATCCCTGTCAGACGCTCGATATCGAAGGGGATCGGAACCTCCGGATTCACAAACTCATCCATCCTGTCGATGATCTCGCCATTTCTCACCTTCACGGCACCAATCTCGATGATCTTATTCTTTATCGGCGAGAATCCCGTGGTCTCGATATCGAACACCACATAGTCCCCATCGAGACTCTGATTTCTGGAATTGACGACCATCTCCTTCATGTCGTCCACCAGATATCCCTCGACACCGTAGAGGACCTTAAAAGTATCCCCTTTGTCAAGGGCATGGTTCGCGTCCGGGAACGCCTGGACACAGCCGTGGTCTGTGATCGCCAGGGCCGGCATTCCCCACTTCTTCGCCCGCTTTACCAGGTCCTTTACCTCGGAAACGCCATCCATATCGCTCATCTTCGTATGGCAGTGGAGCTCCACTCGCTTCACCGGGGCATTATCCACACGCTTGGAGGTAAAGTCCTCACTCTTCTTAATGCCCACGATGGAACCGATAGTCAGCTCGCCGTCGAACTTATCAATGGTGGTGATTCCCTTGATCTTGATGAAGTTTCCTTCCTTGATAGCCGCAGTGGCATCCTCCTCCTGCCCTTCTCTTAAGAACATCTTTACAGTAATACTGTCTGTAAAGTCTGTAAGATCGAAGATCATGAGCTTGTTTCCGCTCCGGAGTTCCCGCTTCTCCGCGCGGATCACCTTTCCGCGGATCACGACCTCGCCGATCTCACCGTCGATGTCATGGATATTCACCGCATCGCCCTCAAAATCGCGCCCGAAAAGAACGTCCGGATTTTCCGACTTTCGGTACGGAATCCTTCCATCGGAACCTTTCCGGAAGCCGCCGGAGAATCCGCCTTTCCCCTTCTCGCCGAAGGTCTTCTTCGTGAATCCGCCGCCGTTCCCGTTCTGTCCTCCTCCCGCGGACTTTCCAGCCTGGTTTCCGCCGCCCTTTCCAGCCGCGTCCGTCTTCTGCTTTGCAGCTCCAAAACCGGCCGATGTCTTTGTGCCGGAACCGCTCTTTCCACTGGCTGCCTTCCCCGGATCCGCGCCGGATCTGGCGCCGGAAGCTCCAGAACCGGCCGCACTTTGAGCTGCCATCTGAACATCCGCGTTTCCATTTCCATCCCCGAATGTCCCGTTAAATCCGCCGTTTGACGTTCTTTCATCCCAGGGGGCACTCTCCGCTGCACCTTCTAAGTAATTCTCCTCACTCTGTGCACCTACAACGAGTTCTCCTCCCGGCTTCATGAATACCGGCTGGTCCATCGGGTCTTTCTTTTCACTCTCTTTATATAAAAATTCCACCTCAGCCGCAAGCCCGCAGCGCTCCGTGAAGATCTTTTCCAGTACCCGTCCGACTTCCTTAGACCGCTCCCTGTAGATCAGATTGTCCTCGATGGTCATGACCATCTTATCGTCGGTGACAAACTTCGTGTCCGCCCGGCGGAGAATATTATACTCGATCATGCCGTAGTTCTTTAACTCCATGAGGATACTGTCCCGGTAGACATCGTAGAGCTTCTCCGGGGTATACTGTGCCGAGAGGCGGTATTTCTCTAAGATCTTGATCGTGATCGGTCTCCCCGGGAACAGTTGTTTCGCGATCCCCTCCTCTAAGGCATAAATATTCTTTTTATGGATCAGCCGGGGACTCCGGATATAAACACGAATAGAGCTTCTGTCCTTTGTCATGGTGACCTTTTCCACCACAACAAGCTTCAAAAGCTCTTTCAGTTCATCAGCAATATTAAGCCCCGGGAAAACTTCAAGGAATGGTTTTTCCATACTTATTTCTGCATCTCCTGCATCTTCAAAAGCTCTTCCCGAAGAACGGAAAGAAGTTCATGTTCCGGTACCTTTTTGATGATCTCTCCCTTTTTGATCAGGAGACCTTCGCCGATTCCACCGGCGATTCCGATATCCGCACTTCTCGCCTCGCCAGGTCCGTTGACCACGCAGCCCATAACGGCTACCTTCACATCTAGATCCATGCCGGATACCATATCCTCTACCTGATTTGCCAAATGAATGAGGTCGATCTGGGTCCTTCCGCAGGTCGGACAGGAAACAACTTCCACGCCGCCTTTCCTGAGCCCTAACGTTTTCAGGATCAGTCTCGCGCTCTTTACTTCCTCCACCGGATCTCCGGTTAAGGAGACACGGATCGTATCGCCAATCCCCTCATGGAGAATGATTCCAAGACCCACGGAGGACTTGATATTTCCGGAAAGCAGTGTTCCGGACTCTGTGATCCCCACATGAAGCGGATAATTCGTCTTCTTTGCGATAAGCTCGTGGGCTGCCACACACATTAAAACGTCGGAGGACTTGATGCTGATCACAAGATTATCGTATCCCAGCTCCTCCACAACGGCCACTTCCTTCAATGCGCTCTCAACGAGAGCTTCCGCCGTCACACCGCCGTATTTTGCGAGGAGGTCTTTCTCCAGAGAGCCACTGTTTACTCCCACGCGGATCGGGATCCCGTACTCTTTCGCCTTGTCGACGACAGCCTTCACCCGCTCTCTCGCCCCGATGTTGCCCGGGTTGATGCGGATCTTATCCGCTCCGCTCTCGATAGCTGCGATAGCCAGGCGGTAGTCAAAGTGAATGTCGGCAACCAGCGGAATATGGATCTGCTTCTTGATCTCGCGGATTGCAGCAGCCGCTTCCATGGTCGGAACCGCCACACGGATAATGTCACATCCGGCGTCCTCCAGGCGGTGGATCTGCTCTATCGTTGCCGCCACATTCTCCGTCTTCGTGTTGCACATGGACTGGATCAGAACCGGATTTCCCCCGCCGATCTTTCTGTCCCCAATCTGAATTTCCTTTGTATGATCTCTATACATACATCTCTCTCCCACTTCAAAAAACGAAATTTCACTCCTGCTAAAATATCATTCTCAAATCATTAAATACAACAAACACCATAAATGTCATGAGCAGCGCCATCCCGGCCATATTCACCGCGCTCTCCACTCTCTGGCTCACCGGCTGTCTCGTGACGAGTTCCCAGAGTAAGAATACCAGCCGTCCGCCGTCAAGCGCCGGGAACGGGAGCAGGTTCATAACGCCCAGGTTCGCCGAAAACATGACCATAAGATTTAAGAGGTTCATCACCACCGTCACGAATCCGTACTGGGTGTTCTCTTCCACAGTCTGATCGATGATCGTGACAATGCGGACAGGTCCTGCGATATCGTTTGTGGAGACCTTGCCCCCGGCGATCATCTTCAGGCTGTCGATCACCGTGAGGATCCAGTACCGCACCTCGTAGACGCTGTACTGCAGAACCTGCACCAGTGACTCCGGGGCATCCCGGTGTCCCTGAAGAATGACGCCGAGGTAATACCTGCCGTCCTTAAACTCCGGCTGGATCACCGTATGTTCTGTTGTCCACGACGATGATGTTTCATCATATCGTCTATACTCCACCTGCACGGGATCCTGTCCGGCCGTCATCAGGTACATGGAGATCTCCCTGGAAAGATGGATCTTTCTGCCATCAAGCTTTGTGATCACATCGCCCTCTTTCAGTCCAGCCGTCTCCGCAGGCATTCCCTCGGAGGTTCCGGAGATGACTGCAGGATCGATTCCGGCCCAGGATAAGATCACCAGGGAAAAAACGAACGCCAGGATAAAGTTGAAGATCGGTCCTGCGGCGATCACCGCCATCTTCGCCAATGGTCCCTTATCAAAGAAGGAAACTCCCTTCACATCCGGGACTTCTTCCTTTTCATCCTCATCTTCCCCGAATTCTCCAAGCATCGCACAGGAGCCGCCGAGGGGCAGAAGCTTTAAGGAATACCGGATTCCGGTCTTTTGGCTCACCCATGAGAGAAGTCTCGGTCCGAATCCCACCGAGAACTCCACCACGGCAATCCCGTTTAACCGCGCCAGGAGATAATGTCCAAATTCATGAAACAGGATGATTCCGCCAAGGACAACCACCGCTGCCAGATACCCAAGATTCAACTTTAATATTCACCTGCTTTCATTAAAACATCATAACTATTCAGTACCTTCATAGTTACATGCAAAAATCTATTCCAGATCAGCTTGGCTGATGGGATTTTTGCTTTCCTGCTCAGGTTTTCTTACGGTCAGCGCAGCAAGTGCGCAGACCTCCTGAACAGTTACAAAATATCATTCAAGCTTTGCACATACCTTTGATGTGTAAAACAGAGTTTTTCAATCATTATACAGCTTTAGAAATTCCACTGCTTCTTCAGGAACTCGTAAGTCTCCGCTTCCGCGTCAAGCACCTCATCCAATGACGGATGGGCGATCTTCTTATGATGTTCCATCGCAGCCTCGATCATATCCGTGATCTCCAGATAGCTGATCTTCTTTCCGAGGAACTTCGCAACCGCGAACTCGTTCGCCGCATTAAACACTACCGGCACGGAACCACCCTCTTTTCCGGCTTCTCTCGCGAGTGCCAGGCCGCGGAAATTCTCGTAATCCGGCTTGTCGAATATGATTTCCTTCATGGACCAGAAGTCGAGACGATCTCCCTTCATCGGTCTGCGCTCCGGGTAATAGATGGCATACTGGATCGGAAGCTTCATATCCGGCGTTCCAAGCTGCGCCATCACAGCACCGTCCTCAAACTGTACCATAGAGTGGATCACACTCTTCGGCTGCACGACCACCTGGACATCGTCCATTCCCACATCAAAAAGCCATTTCGCCTCCATGACCTCGAGACCTTTGTTGACCATGGTGGAACTGTCGATGGTGATCTTCGCTCCCATGGACCAGTTCGGATGCTTTAAGGCGTCCTCCACCTGGACATTCTTCATCTGCTCTCTCGTCCATCCGCGGAACGGACCACCGGATGCCGTTAATAGGATCTTTTCAATCTTATTCCCGTGTTCTCCGTTTAAACACTGGAAAATCGCGCTGTGCTCACTGTCCACCGGAAGAAGACGGACCTTTTTCTCCTTCACGAGTGGGATGATGAGATGCCCCGCAGTGACAAGAGTCTCCTTGTTTGCCAGGGCAATGTCCTTTCCTGCCTCAATAGCTGCCATCGTCGGGCGGATGCCGATCATGCCCACCACTGCCGTCACGAGGATCTCATATCCTTCCATGACCGCAATCTCCAAAAGTCCTTCCATGCCGGAGACGATCTTCGTGCCTGTATCTGCCACACGGACAGCCAGCTCTTTTGCCTTCTCCTCGTCCCAGACACCGCAGATCTTCGGGGAGAATTCACGAATCTGGCTTTCCAGTGCATCGATGTTTCTTCCCGCCGCGATTCCCACAACTTCAATATCTCCGTTTGCACGGACTACATCCAAAGTCTGGGTTCCGATGGAACCTGTGGAACCCAGAATAGCAATTCGTTTCATCTCTTTGTCCTTTCCTACCGGATGCCCATAAACATGATGGCGAAATAAATCGCCGGGGCGGTAAAGATCATACTGTCAAACCGGTCTAAGATTCCGCCATGGCCAGGGATCAGATTTCCGTAATCCTTGATGTCATGGTTTCTCTTGATGGCGGAAGCCGCCAGATCTCCCACCATGGAGATTACCGCCGCGATGGCGCAGGCAGCTCCCGAGATCACGCCCGGATTTATCACCTGGATCATATTGTTCTTAAAGAAGGTCCCGTAGAGGAATCCTAAGACTGCCGCGCCCACGACACCTCCGATGGCACCCTCCACGGTCTTTTTCGGACTCAGCTTCGGGGTCATCTTGTGCTTTCCGAAAAGCTTTCCCGCGCAGTAGGCGAAGGTATCACAGCCCCAGGAACTTAAAAGGATCAGCCACACGAGGTATTTTCCGTCCGGCATCTCCCGCACCTGATAGAGGTAGGAGAACATGATCCCCACATAGAAGATTCCAAAGAACGCCACCGTGATCTGCTCCGTCCCGTACTTCGGGAACGTCACCACGTAGATCGTCATTAAGATCATGAGGGAAATGATAGCGAGGAACGTTACGTACTGCTCCCTGTTTCCCATGATCCAGTAATAAGCAACGACAGCCGCATATCCCACAAACCCCGGTGCCGATCTCTCGATCTTCATGACCCGGTAAAGCTCATAAAGTCCGATCAAGGAGATCGCCATGGAGCCGAAATAAAGGACTGTACTGCCCTCAACAAGCAGAAACGCCGCAATGATCACAAGGACGATTCCGCTGATCAGTCTTGTCGTAAACATAAGATCACCTCTTACTCCGTTTTTACCGCCGTAACTCCTCCGAACCGGCGTTCTCTCTTATTGTACTGGCGGATCGCGTTCAATAATTCTTCCTTATTGAAATCCGGCCACAGGCATTCTGTCACGTAAAGTTCTGAGTACGCGAGCTGCCATAACAGGTAGTTAGAGAGGCGAAGCTCCCCGCTGGTGCGGATCATGAGATCCGGATCCGGGATTCCTGCCGTGTCCAGGTAGGACGCGAAAACTTCCTCCGTCATATCCTCCGGCGCGATCTTCCCTTCCTCCACATCCGTCATGATCTTTCTCACTGCTCTCGTGATCTCATCGCGGCTTCCGTAGTTTACGGCGATCACAAAGGTCATTCCTGTATTTTTTTTTGTCTTTTCTTCCAGGACATTGATCGCATCTACGATATCCGACGCAAAACGGCCTCTCTCGCCGATCATGCGGACACGGATGTTGTTCTTTTCAGCCATTGCGAGAAGTCTCTTCGCGTAGAAACGGAATAACTGCATCAGCGCACCGACTTCCTCCTCCGGGCGTTTCCAGTTTTCTGTGGAAAATCCGTAAACTGTCAGATACCGGATTCCAAGCCGTGCTGCGTCCTCAACGACCTGCTCCAGTGTCTCACAGCCCTTTTTATGTCCAAGCTGTCTCGGAAGTCCGCGCTTCTTCGCCCATCTTCCATTTCCGTCTAAGATCAGCGCCACGTGGGCGGGAATCTTTAAGTTCTCTTCCATGATTGTTCTCCCTTTATCCTTTAGCTCGTTGCCCGCGCAGACTATGAGAAACGTAAGCATTTCTCAAGTTGCCGCGTCTTCTACACTCTGTTCCGGTCGTTGCTGGACAAGCGCCACTGGCGCTTAGCAACGTCAAAACCTCGTGCAAGCACGGGCCTTGACTCGTTGCCCGCGCAAACAAACGGGGACAGGAAAACTTCCCCTGCCCCCTGTCTGTTTTGTGTAGTAGGAAACTCCGATTAAACGGTAAGAATTTCCTTTGTCTTGTTCTCAACGGCCTTGTCGATCTTCTCGATGGACTTGTCGGTAAGCTTCTGGACTTTCTCGGTGAGCTCTTTTAAATCGTCCTCAGAGATCTCATCGTTCTTCTCCATCTTCTTGAACGCTTCATTCGCGTCGCGGCGGATATTGCGGATCGCTACCTTAGCGCTGTCGCCTTTTTTCTTAACATCCTTTGCAAGCTCTTTACGTCTCTCCTCTGTGAGCTCCGGGAATACGAGACGGATCACGGAACCGTCGTTGCTCGGGTTGATTCCAAGCTCGGAGGTCTGGATCGCCTTCTCGATCGGGCGGATCAGACTCTTCTCCCACGGCTGGATCAGGATCATTCTTGCCTCCGGAACGGAGATATTTCCGACCTGCTGGATCGGTGTCGGTGTTCCGTAGTAATCCACTTTGATCTTGTCAAGTACATGCGGGTTCGCACGTCCTGCGCGGATGGATGCGTACTCGTTTAAGAGGGCATCGATGGATTTTTCCATTTTCTCTTCATATACTTTTAATTCTTCGCTCATGGTTTCCTCCTGTTATCAGACGGTAACGATCGTACCGTTAATTTTTCCCTGCATGGCGTTCGCGATTCCATCCTTTTCGTTCAAGGAGAATACCGCCATCGGCATTTTGTGCTCCATACACATAATAGAAGCAGTCAGGTCAACGACACCGAGCTGCTTGTCGATCACTTCCCGGATCGAAATCTCGTCATACTTTTTCGCATTCGGATTAACCTTCGGATCACTGTCATATACACCATCGATGGACTTTGCGAGGAGAATGCAGTCTGCATCCATTTCGATCGCCATCAGAGTGATCGTCGTGTCGGTAGAAAAATACGGCTGTCCGATTCCACCGGCAAAAAATACGACCATTCCGTGCTCAAAGTACTTGTTCGCACGGTCCTTGGAGAACAGTTTTGTCATATTTCCGCACTCAAACGGGGTAAGGATCTGTGTCTTCATTCCCGCGTTCCGGAAGATCTCGGATACATAAATACAGTTCATGACAGTCGCAAGCATTCCGATCTGGTCTGCCTTCGGACGGTCGATGGCGTCGCTTGTACGTCCACGCCAGAAGTTTCCGCCGCCGATCACAACGCCGACCTGTACACCTGCATCAACAGATGCCTTGACCTGTCTTGCAACTTCCTTTACCGTATCTTCGTCAAAGCCAGTCTTTTTCGGACCTGCAAGGGCCTCTCCGCTGAGCTTTAAAAAAACTCTTCTGTTTTTCATTTTCTCTGATCTCCTCGTAATCTTCTGTGACTGTTTCGTTCCAGCCGCCACAGATCTCTTTTTTCCTTTCCACAGGGCAGACCACAACCACCCTGCAGATTTAGGATAAGTATAACACACTTTTGTCTGTTTGCCAACAGTTTCAGACCGGCAGCACCGCTTATAAATGTTTCCTTGTCCTACTTCTTCTTATCTTCCCGGAAGCTCTTGAGCACCAGTGTCGTCGGATACCGGTATGCGTAGGTGCAGCTCTTCATAAGCTCCGCTTCCTCCGGATTTCTGCACACGCTGAGGATCATATTCTCTTCCTCGGAGGTCAGGTACGCCTCCCCGTTTCCGTCGCGTTCCTTGATATCTTTGTAGATCCGGTATTTCTTATAGTAGTCCGGGCAGGATCCCTGGCGCATCTTAACCGGCTCCGGAACGATATTGACCCGGTACTGATCCGACATTCTGGCTAAAATGTTGTGGATCCTTTCACAGTATTCCCTCGAGACGAGTCTCGATGAAGGAATACAGATCATATAGTTCATAATTGTGCCTTCCTTTGTCGTTTTTGAAAAGCAGATGACAGACTTCTGCCACATGCCTGCACTAGTATAGCATGAAATCCGCGTCTTGTGAACCACAAAATGCAGGCAGCCGCACCGCCAGGTATTCCATGTCACCTCCATGCAGAGAAAAAAACACCCGCGGCCGGATCGCTCCATGCCGCGGGCATATAATTCATCGTAACTATTCAGTGCATTCATAGTTACAGTTCTACCTATATTAGTGCTTCTTCTCCTCGTCCTTCAACAGGTTCGTCATGCTGTGCATGCTGATGCACAGGGTGGATGTGTTGTGAAGCAGGGCGGATGTTGCCGGGGCAAGCACGCCCATCACGCCTAAGATGATGAGACCAAAGTTGAAACTGATGACAAAGCGGTAATTTCTGTGAACACGCCGCATCAGCGCATTGCTGATTGCTTTTAAAGTCACAAGCTGGAACATCGCGTCCTCAGAGATTGTGATGTCCGCGATCTCTCTTGCGATCTCAGCGCCCTCGCTGATCGCGATGCCGACGTTTGCCGCGGAGAGTGCCGGAGAATCGTTGATTCCGTCTCCCACCATGATAACCTTATGGCCTGCGTTCTTCTCTGCTTCAACGAAGTTCGCCTTATCCTCCGGAAGGACCTCGGAGTGATGCTCGTCCACGCCGACTCTTGCGGCGATGGCGCGGGCCGTTCTCTCGCTGTCTCCTGTCATCATGACGATCTTCTTGATACCAAGCTTCCTGAGCTCCTTCATAACTTCCGGAGCTTCCGGACGGAGCGGATCCTCGATGCAGATCACAGCCGCCAGTCTTCCCGCGATCGCGAGATACAGGTGGGAGTACTCTGCCGGAAGAGCTTCAAATTTCTCTTCTTCGCCCTCCGGGACTACACACTGCTCGTCCTCGAATACAAAATGGTAGCTACCGATCACGACTTTGTCCTCGCCGATATGGGATGCAATTCCGTGAGCAACGATATAGTCAACCTTAGAGTGCATCTCCTCGTGGACAAGTCCGCGCTCTCTGGAGGCCGCAACGACCGCGTTCGCCATGGAGTGCGGGAAGTGCTCCTCTAAGCAGGCAGCGATCCTTAACATCTCGCTGCGGTCACGTCCCTCAAAGGTCACAACGTCGGCGACCATCGGCTGTGCCTTTGTGAGGGTACCTGTCTTATCGAATACGATGGTGTCCGCCTCAGCGACTGCTTCCATGAAGGAGCCGCCTTTGACAGTCATCTTGTAGCTGCTTGCCTCTCTCATAGCAGAGAGTACGGAAAGCGGCATTGCGAGCTTCAACGCACAGGAGAAGTCAACCATAAGGATCGAGATCGCCTTTGTCACATTTCTTGTGAGAAGGTAAGTAACGATGGTTCCGCCGAGACTCCACGGAACGAGAGCGTCCGCAAGTCCGGATGCCTTTGTCTCTAAGGAAGACTTTAACTTCTCGGACTCCTCGATCATCTTCACAATGCGCTCGAATCTTGTGGATCCAGCTGCTTTCTTGACGCGGACGATGAGGTTTCCTTCCTCGACCGCGGTTCCGGCATAGACGTACATGCCGTTCTCCTTGCGGACCGGCTCAGACTCACCGGTCATTGATGCCTGGTTTACCATCGCCTCGCCGGAATCTACAACGCCGTCAAGCGGGATCACGCTGCCGACGCGGACGGAGACAAGGTCTCCTTCCTTAATATCAGAGATCGGGACAAGGACCTCACCGTCCTCTGTCTTCTGCCATACTCTCTCGATATTTAAGGACATGCTGCCCGCAAGATCGCTGACAGACTTCTTGTGGGTCCAGTCTTCCAGAAGCTCACCGATTCCGAGAAGGAACATAACGGATCCTGCTGTGTTGAAGTCGCACCGCAGCATGGACACCGTGATCGCCGTCGCATCGAGGACCTCGACCTCAAGCTTTCTTCCCGCAAGCTTTCTGATGCCTTTAATAACGAACGGAACAGACTGGATCGCTGTCCATACCGCACGGACCGGAGCCGGAAGGAAGATCTTTGTAAGGCATCTTGTAAGACACTTTGTCACGAGCTTTTCCTGGAACTCCTGATTTAACTCTCTCGTGCTTGTCACAGGCACGATCTCGTTTAACTCTTCATCGTCAAAGGAGAACCTTAAGATCTCAGCAATGAGATCTTCCTTTGAGCCTGTGTACGTGATCGCCGCATCTCCGATTCTCTCATATACCTTTGCTGCCGTTACCTGCGGAAGGGATGTGAGATAAAAGGAAAAGAGGTCCGCCTGTCTGACTGACAGGCGGCCTCTGGTGAGATGGATTCGGATACGGCCCTTGATATCATGTTTTACCGTAAATCTGATTCCTGATTTCATAATGATTATTCAGCGTCCTCTGCTTTTTCTGTTGTCTCTGTGAAGTCTTCTGCTGCTTCCTCTTCCTCACCGAATGCTTCTTCAGCACGTGCTCTGTTGATCTCCTTAGCCTCTGCAAGAACATCCTCAGCGTTTGCCTGGATGTTGGAAGCTGTTGTCATAACGCACTCTTTTGCGCGGAGACCTGCTGCGAGGCAGTTGATGTATAACTTCTTAGCGTCCTGGCTTCCGAGAACCTTGACACCAGCTGTCCCGAAAAGAACACCGCCTGCGAATACTGCAACATTTTTTAATTTCAAGCATTTCTTAACATCGAACATTTTAAATTCCTCCTGTAAGTAAAAAATATAATTTAATAGTAAATGATCTGTCCTGTTTAAAGCCTGCTGACCTGGCTTTTAGCTGCCGGATCACTTATGCTTATATCCGGTATACATCACCATAGCAAAGCAGAAAACAGTTGCCCACGCCCAGAATTTATGGTGTTTCATCGGTTTTCACTCCCTTGCGTTTTACTTGGCAGAACGTCGAAAACCGGAAGGCTTTCAAGCATTTTCCACATGGTAACTCTTCGCCCCCAAGTTAGTCAATCATAATATTTTATGTTGAAAAATTTTGTCATTTTCTGATAATTTACAGTCATTCCTAACTCTATGACCTGCTGTTTTCTCCGCGTTTATGACGCACTGAAGGAACAGCATTTTTCTTTCTCTTTTTCGGTCTGTCTGAGACCGTTCTTTCCGTGGAACTCCGGGGCGATAACCTCGTTTTCCCCGTCTGCGCGCACTCCTGTTTCATCCGTAAATACATACTGGTAAACGCGCTTTAAGACGCCCATCTCCTCCAGCATGCGGATCGTGCGGTAGACTGTGGAAAGGCCCACGGTGGAATCTCTCTGTACCGCCTCATAGTAGACTTCCTTGCAGTCGGTCCAGTTCTGTTCTAAGATCACATCAAGGATGACCATTCTCTGCTTTGTAATACGCTTCCCAAGTCTCTGGAACTCATTAACGATGTCTTTCTTCTGCCACATCCGGCATCCCTCTCATTCCTAAAAAGTGTGTTCCTGCCCTGCAGAGAGCCAGGCATTTGGAGTTTCAACCGAAACCGTTTTTTCGTTTACGCCTGCTTCCACTCGATATTGCGGAGCACATAGCCGGCCTTGCTCACGATGTCACGGATCTCACGGTCTGTCAGTTTTGTCTTCATGCGGACATCGGCTTTCTTCTTCTCGAGGTTTACCTCAGCCCAGTTGCCATCCTTCTCATTGAACGCATTCTCCACATGGAGCTTGCAGTGTTTGCATTTCATGCCGTCCACTCCGATGACTGCGTAGTACGGATAGTCTGAAGCATTTTTATCCTGCACTTTGATCTTCTTTTCTACATCTTTCGTTCCGCAGCAGCCATAGGTGAACTGGCGGATCGAACCTTTCACCGCGAAGATCGCGACTACGATCAATGCGACGATAATAATACCATTTATCATGACGGATCACGCCTCCTCTTAATTTTCAGAAACTACAGTTTTTCATTCCCCATGGGGTATCTTCTTTCACCTGTTAGTTTCTACTAACAAAGATTAGCACCAACTAACCATCTTGTCAATCCTCTTTGTCACTTTTTTGACATTTTATTTCAATACAAAAAATACTCTCATCCCTGACAGTGCCGTTCTTCTCATACTGGCTCTTCGCCTGCTCTCCGGAGACAGGCATCTGCAGTTGTTCCTGCTGCCCTCTTCTCTTTTTATTTTGCATAAAGTTTTACTTTAGCGGAACTTTCAAAAATGAATGTGCCTTGGCACATTCCCGCGCGAGCTATTACGCAAAACAGGCAGCCTGTCTCCAGGCTGCCCATCTCTATATAATATTCATTTACGGTGCGATCGAAAACATCTCATTCACGGTCTTCGAATCCAGGCTGTGGTTGTATACAAGATTCTCATACTCCACCAGCTGTTCCTTCCAATCGTAGTCCCCGCTCTCCGCGTCCTCCCAGCTGTGGTAGGTTCCGTCGGATTCCCAGATTCCAAGGTGATGGATGATCGGAAGCTTTTCGGAAAGCTGTAAGAGAAATTCGTTGTACGGGGTGAGTGACAGGTTCGCGCGCTTTAATACATAGGAGGAAAGGTAAATTGCACCTAACCGTCCCATGTCCTCCGAAGGCTGGTCGTAGTTGGTCCAGATCACAAACGGGGTCTCGTACCAGACCATTTTCTGCTCATTCGGAACCTTCGCACTCTCCACGCCCATAGCCTCATCGAAGAACTCGTCCTCGATTCCCGGCTGATGGTCGCCGAACATGACGATCATCGTCGGCTGGTCGCACTGGGAGAAATAATTTACAAGCCACTCAAAAGCTTCATCAGATTTCTTCACGAGGGACAGATACATGTCTGCCTCCGGATACTTTCCTTCCATGTCCCCGGTGAGCCATACTTCCTGGTCAAAATTCGCGTATGGGATCGTATAGCCGCCGTGGTTCTGCATGGTCACATTAAAGAGGAACAGCTTGTCATCCGGATTTGCCTTCTGCTCGATATACTCGGTGATGACCTTAAAATCGCTCAGGTCACTGATATAATTTCGAAGTTCATCCCGGCTTTCGTAGGCGCTGATATCCATGAAATCGCTGAAGCCCATGTTGTTGTAGCAGATGCGGCGGTTCCAGTTCTCAGCCGGGTACGGGTGCATGGCAACCGGTGTGTATCCCTGATCCCTCACCGTGCTGACCATGGAGCGGACGCCCGGATTTACATAGAACTGATAAGCCACACTTCCTCTCGGCATCAGATACATAGAGTCACCGATCAGAAATTCAAACTCAGAGTTGCTGGTCATGGCGCCAAATACCGGCATGCAGAGCTTTCCTTTTACGGTGTTCTCCGTCAGGCTGTGGAGAAACGGGAGATAATCGATATTTGTCGTAAAATCTCCGTCCACCGCCAGATCGGAAAGACTCTCGTTCATGATACAGATAATATTCGTCGGCTGGACCGCGTCCCCGGACGCCACCACTGCAGCAGTCTCCCCATTCCGCTCCTTCTCACTGTCCACATATTTGTCGCAGATTTCCTGGATCTTCGCCTGGGAGTAACCTCCCGGCGCTTTCTTTACCAGATATTTGATCGAGATTGCGGAGGACAGGATATAGCCATTCTCTGCGTAGGAGGTCGTCGGATCCCAAAGGTTTACCTCCAGAGACAGGCCTGAGATCATAAAGTTATAAAAGCAGGCGATAAACGCAGCAACCGCACCAGCAGAAACGCTGAATACCACTGCTCTTTTCTTTTTTCCTTTTACCCGCACAAACACAAACTGCGCCAGCGCGTTCCATATGATCAGGAGAACACCGCAGATGATCATCATAAATGTCGGGGTGTAATCGTAGCTTCCTGCAACCGTCATCGCGGTCTTCACCGCCAGAACATCGCCCATCATGATCGGACGGCTTCTGAAGGAAACGACAAACGCCTCCGCCAGGGAGATCGCATAGAGGATCACAGAAGAGACCGGAACGGAAATCCGGGTGCTGCCGGAGATTCCGAATACCAGAAGGTACAGCGCGAACATCCATACAATGTTGAGCACCGCGTTCTTCGGAAGTACCATCACAAAGTTTCCGGTCACGAACTCGAACATGACATAGGAGAACACCGGCGATAATAAAAATAATGCGATAGCGCCTGCATGTTTCAGTCTGTGGTCTTCCCTCTCTTCATACTCCCCTGTTCTTTCTTCAAACTTTTCGTCCATATACGTTTATTTCACTTTCTAAATCTGTCTGTCAGAAACTTGTTCAGCAAAATCTCATCCGCAGGGCTTGCCACCGGCAGCTGCTTCCGGATCCATAGCAATTTAAAAGAACTGCTGTCGATAGTTTTCCAAGTGCATAGCCGCCCAAACGTGTGCCTGCTGGACTTTTATCTTCTATTACATTAATTTCTATGGGAATTCTCTCCCTCACGGATCGCCCAGCGCATCTTCGTGGATCTCGCCCTCGGATTTCTCTGACATTCCTCCGCGGACGGGCGGATCACATCGTTTGCCACGTCACTGTAAAGTCCATCTTTTTTGCCTTCTTTGAAGTAATACTTTACGAGACGATCCTCGCCGGAATGGAACGTCAGGATCGCCGCTCTTCCGCCCGGTGCCAGGATACCCGGAAGCTTTGTAAGGAAACTTTCCAAAACCTCAAATTCCTGGTTTACATCGATCCGGAGTGCCTGGAAACATCTCTGGCAGGACTTCTTCACCGCTTCCTTACGCTCTTTTTCCGGAATGAAGGAAAGTGTTGTCTCAATGACTTCTTTAAGTCCTGTCGTCGTCTCAATATACTGGCGCTTTCTATTTCTCTTCGCAATCTCCCTCGCGATCTCCTCCGCATACGGCTCGTCGGAATTTTCCACAAACATTCCGGCGATTTCTTCCATATCCATCTGCTTTAACCGCTCCGCCGCGGAGATCCCCTTTTCCGGATTCAGTCTCAGGTCTAACGGACCGTCCGCCTTGTAGGTAAATCCGCGTTCCGGGTTATCGATCTGCATGGAGGACACACCGAGATCCGCCAGAACGAAATCAAAAAGTCCGGTCTCCGGGACAAGCTTATCGATATCCGCGAAGTTCATCTGCTTCACCGTAAGGATGTCCTCGTCAAATCCGCGCTCCTTTAACCGTGCCTTCGTCTTCACGATCTCGATAGGATCCACATCAAGGCCGTACATGTGTCCCTGTCCCTCGAGTTTCTTCAACATCTCCGTTGTGTGCCCGCCGTAACCCAATGTAGCGTCAAGCCCCTGCATTCCCGGTCTGATATCCAGGAAATCCAGGATCTCGTTCACACAGATCGAGATGTGCATGCCTGCCGGAGTGCTGCCTTTTTTGATGACCTTCTCGACCGTGTCAGCATATTTCTCCGGATTCTGTTCTTTATACTTTTCCTCAAACCGTTTCGGATGTGTCCCGCTGTAACGGACACGCCGCTTGTGTACCGGTGCTCCCTGTACCTCTTTTTCTTCCATGTCAAAACCTCGTATTTATCGCTGTTTTTCTACACATACCGGTTTATCTTAACATATTCTTCATATAAATGTAAAGTATCTTTTCGTTGACAGAAATTATGGCTCTTCCGGAGTGCTGCCGTTCACGCCCAGCCAGATAGCCACCGGTTTTTCCAGTACTTCACACGCCTAATCACTCAATCGTCAAAATCCTGTCATATTTGTTCGAGATGCGCATATATTTCAAATTTGTCATCTTTTTTCTAAATATTCTGCCTTTTACTTGTTTTTGCATCATAAAACTGATATAATGATTTTATTGTAACTGCTCCGTGTTTCCGTGTCTTCGATCAGCGAAAAAACTCAAAACGCTGGTCTGACGGACAGTTATCATATAATTACAATACCTGGAGGGATGCTACATGAAAGGCAACATTATCGTTGGACAGTCCGGTGGCCCGACTGCCGCTATCAATTCCAGTCTCGCGGGCGTTTACCGCACCGCTATCGACCGCGGAGCAAAAAAAGTATACGGCATGCGTCACGGCATTCAGGGTCTCTTAAACGAAGATTATATCGATCTTTCCGAACATATCCAGACGGATCTGGACGTAGAACTTTTAAAACGCACACCTGCTGCCTATCTCGGATCATGCCGCTATAAGCTCCCGGAGATCCATGAGGACATCGCTACATACGATAAAATCTTTTCTATTCTCGACAAGCTTGAGATCGAGTGCTTTATCTATATCGGCGGAAACGATTCCATGGATACGATCAAAAAGCTGTCCGACTACGCGATCTTAAGGGGTCATCCAACCAAATTTTTAGGCGTTCCGAAGACTATCGACAACGATCTCGCCCTGACCGACCACACACCGGGATACGGCAGCGCGGCGAAATACATCGGAACATCAGTGAAAGAGATCATCCAGGACAGCCAGGCGCTGATCTACGATAAGGGCCTTGTCACCATCGTCGAGATCATGGGCCGAAACGCCGGATGGCTCGTTGGTGCCGCGGCGCTCTCCAAGGGCGAGGATTGCGATGGCCCGGACCTGATCTATGTCCCGGAACTTCCCTTCGATATCGACAATTTCCTTGTCCGCATTAAGGAACTCCTGGCAGAAAAGACTTTCGTTGTGGTCGCCGTCTCCGAAGGCATCCGCCTGGCGGACGGACGTTATGTGTGCGAGCTCACCGACGGTGTGGATTTCGTTGACGCCTTCGGCCACAAGCAGCTCACAGGCACCGCGAACTATCTTGCCCGCCGTCTGGCTCAGGAGATTGGCTGCAAGACGAGAACCATAGAGCTTAGCTCCATGCAGAGAGCGGCCTCCCATCTGGCATCCCGAATCGACATTCTGGAAGCTTTCCAGGTCGGCGGTGCCGCCGTGAAGGCAGCCGACGAGGGCGATACCGGTGAGATGGTCATCATCAAACGTCTCTCCGATGACCCGTACCAGTCCACCACAGACCTTAGAAATGTCCACAAGGTCTCCAATGTGGAAAAAGTGGTCCCGAGGGAATGGATCACCGAGGACGGTACCTACGTCACCGACGAGTTTATCAGCTATGTCCGCCCGCTGATCCAGGGTGACGTGTCACCAGTTATGGTGGACGGAATTCCGCGATATCTGTATCATAAGAAGAAATAATGGCAGAAACCTTTTTCCCTGCCGCGGCGGGCCGCAACGGCAGCAGCTTTTTATAACCGCATAAGTTTCCTTTAAGGATTTCTAATGAGCTTAAAAGACCTCCTACAGGAATACAGAACCATAAACTTAGATTCTGTCTCCTGGGAGGTCTTTCTTTATTCATCTTTATTCATTCCTGCTGCCATCATTCATGGTTTCCAAGCTTTCCAATGATTCCGACAGGCACTTTCTGACATTTTTACGCGTCAGATCTTGAAAACGCATTCTTCATGGAATTGCTGAGCTCAAAGAGCACATGATCCAGGGTATTTCCTGTCTCCTCTTTCAACATCTTCGCGATCTCGCGGTTCGCTTCTTCTAAAAGTCTTCTGCTCTCCGCCGGATCCGTAACCTTCGCCGCCTCTTTATCATACTTGTTGAGCAGCGCATGCCCCTTCGCCTCCACAGCGTTCTGGTAGCGCTCGATGTGGATCGCGGATTTTGCGAAGGACGCGTCCGCCATAGCCGCGATCATTCTCGCGGACCAGTAGAAGTTCTCTGTAGAGACTTCCTTCGTGGTGTTCGCAAGGTACTCCGGTGTCTCGTCCACAGCCGCGTAGAACGGAACCAGGGTGTTGAACGCGTTTGACGCGAAAGCCAGCCACTGGACCGCCTGACAGTTTGCCGGGGCACCCGGGCGCATCTGGATCAGAGCAAGGAAATCATTGCGGTTGATGCCGATAGCGCGGTATTTGCCCTTCTGGAGCCCGTCACCGCTCCTTGCGTACGGATCGTAAGGGGTTCCCTGGAAATGGGAGGAAAGAGCATACTTGACATCCTCCACCGTGATCTTCTTCTCCGGAACCATGCTCCACGGGATATCGTCGGATTCCGGTCTGTAGTCCGCGTCCGGTCCGTCCCACTTCTTTGTCTTCGGATTAAAGTAGCGCTCCATGAACCATGCTCTTGGTGTATTGTAGATATGGTCGGAATCGCTGTGGCTTCCAAATGCCGCGCGGGCATCAAAATTGCTTCCATTTCCTCCGTTTAAGGAGAGGTCCAGGTGGTTCTCAGCGATAAACTCTCTTAAGTCGGAAGAACACATATGTTCATTCTGCTCGGAGAACGCGTCGTTTAAGTCAAAATCATCGATACCGAACTGGTTCGGCATCACCACGTAACGGTCATCCGGAACACGCTTTGCGATCCAGTGATGTCCGCCGATGGTCTCAAGCCACCAGATCTCGTTGACGTCCTGGAACGCGATACCGTTCATCTCGTAAGTCCCGTACTTCTCCAAAAGACTTCCGAGGCGGATCACACCTTCTCTCGCGCTGCTGATATACGGAAGCGTGATGTACACAAGGTCTTCCTCACCGATTCCACCGACGATCTCCTCTTTTCCGTCCTCCGCCGGCTGTAACTTTACAAGCGGGTCTGCTCCGAGAACACGAGCGTTGGATGTGATCGTTTCCGTAGCTGTCATGCCGACATTCTTTTCATTAACGCCGCTGGCCGCCCAGATTCCCTTTCCCTTAATGGCGTTCGGAACTGCCGTAAACTTCATCGGATCTCCCGGAAGATCGATCTCAGCATGAGAGAGAACAGACTTATAAACCTTCAGCTGCTCCTCCGGGTGGATCACCACAAATTTTTTCGCCGTAAAGTGTCCGGAACCGGAATCATCATTTCTCGCGATCATCGTTGAACCGTCATAAGACGCGTTTTTTCCTACAAGAATCGTTGTGCATGCCATGTCAAATACCCTCCAAAACTATAATATGCGGCCGTCACTGTCCGCCAGCCGCGGATACGTCCAGTTTAGTACGCTTCGGAGTTTCTGTCAACTAACTGAGGTACCGCGGCAAAGCAGCACCTCACACAGAACCTCCTGTCAACAGTCTCTTTCAGGTTCATGGTAATCGGCAGCTTCTTCCGAATGCACAGCAGCGCAGAACGCCCCAGGGGAATTTTCTCTCCCTGGGGCATTCTCTTATTTCTTCCAAATATTCAATTACTTAAAGTACTTCACACCACTCTCAAACAGCTTCAGATCCTGCTCGCCTGTGATGTTCTTTGCAACATAGTCGCCGCGTCTCTCAGCATGGCCCATCTTACCGTAGACACGTCCATCCGGGCTTGTGATACCTTCGATCGCCATGAAGGAGCCGTTCGGGTTCCAGTATTCGTCCATGGTCGGAACACCGTTAAGGTCAACGTACTGGGTCGCAACCTGTCCGTTTGCGAAGAGCTTGTCGATCCACTCCTTCGGAGCCACGAAACGTCCCTCGCCGTGGGATACCGGGTTCGTGTAAATACTACCGAGCTCTGCGCCTGCAAGCCACGGGGACTTGTTGGAAACAACCTTTAAGTTAACCATCTTGGAAACGTGGCGTCCGATGGTGTTGTAGGTTAAGGTCGGGGAATCCGGCTTCTGCTCTACGATCTTTCCTTCCGGCACAAGACCAAGCTTGATGAGAGCCTGGAAACCGTTACAGATACCGAGCATTAATCCGTCACGCTCATTTAAGAGCTTCATGATCTCGTCCTTTAATACCTCGTTGCGGAACGCGGTAGCGAAGAACTTCGCGGAACCTTCCGGCTCATCGCCTGCGGAGAAGCCGCCCGGGAACATGACGATCTGGGACTGCTCGATGCTCTTTCTGTAGACTTCTACGGAATCGCGGATGTCCTCGGCGCTCATGTTCTTGAATACCTTTGTGATGACCTTTGCACCCGCACGTTCAAATGCCTTTGTGCTGTCGTACTCGCAGTTTGTTCCCGGGAATACCGGAATAAATACAGTCGGAGTACCGATCTTATGATTGCAGATCACAACGTTCTCTGCCTTAAATACTTCGTTCTTAACTTCTTCTTTCCTGACATCGCTCTCTGTCGGGAATACATCCTCGAGAGCCGCGTCCCATGTCTTTAATGCCTCATCGAGAGTGATGGAGACATTGCCGTACTCAAAGACCGCCTTGTCGGTAACCTCACCGATGACACGGTAGCTCATCTGAAGCTCGCCGACCTTATCAGCCGGAACCTCGCAGACGATATTGCCCCATGCCGGTGCAAAGAAGTCTCTCGGATCCACGTCATGCTCGATCTTGACACCGAGGTGGTTTCCGAAGGCCATCTTGCTGACTGCCTCTGCGATTCCGTTTGCCTCTGCGGCGTACGCGGAGATCACGCGGCCTGCCTTGATGTCCTCATGGAGTTTATCATATCCAGCCATGATCTGGGCATAATCCGGAAGATCATAGGAATCTTTTTTAATTTCAAATACAACGATCTTATTTCCGGCCTTCTTGAATTCCGGGGAGATCATGTTCTTCGCGCTTGCAACGTCAACCGCGAAGGAAACCAGAGTCGGCGGAACGTCGATCTCTTTTCCGCTCTCCTCATCGAAGGTACCGGACATGCTGTCCTTGCCGCCGATGGACGGAAGTCCGAAGCCCAGCTGCGCGTTGTAGGCACCGAGGAGTGCTGCGAACGGCTGGCTCCATCTTGTCGGCTCGCTGCTCATTCTGCGGAAGTACTCCTGGAATGTGAAACGGATCTTCCTGTAGTCGCCGCCTGCTGCTGCGATCTTAGCGACAGATGTGAGGACTGCGTAGATCGCGCCGTGATACGGGCTCCAGCTGGAAAGATACGGATCAAAGCCGTAGCTCATCATGGTCACAGCATCGCACTTTCCTTCGAGAACCGGAAGCTTTGCAACCATGGTCTGGATCTCAGTCTGCTGATATTTTCCACCGTACGGCATCATAACGGTAGACGCGCCGATGGAGGAGTCGAACATCTCCACGAGACCTTTCTGGGAGCAGACATTTAAGGAACCGAGCATCTTCAGCCATTTTTCCTTAACGTCTCCTACTTCTTTCTTTTCAAACGGTGTTCCCTCATGGTTCGGAACCTCCAGGGTAACGTCTGTCTCCTGATGAGCGCCGTTTGTGTCGAGGAATGCACGGCTTAAGTCAACGATGGTCTTTCCCCGCCATGTGAGGACGAGTCTCGGGCTCTCTGTGACTGTTGCGACTGTGACAGCCTCAAGGTTCTCCTCTTTGGCGTATCCTAAGAATGTGTCAACATCTTTCGGATCAACGACAACTGCCATTCTCTCCTGGGACTCAGAGATCGCAAGCTCTGTTCCGTCAAGACCTGCGTACTTTTTCGGTACTTTATCGAGATCAATCAGAAGTCCGTCAGCGAGCTCACCGATCGCTACGGAAACTCCGCCTGCGCCAAAGTCGTTGCACTTTTTGATCAGTTTGGAAACTTCCGGACGGCGGAACATTCTCTGGATCTTTCTCTCGGTCGGGGCGTTACCTTTCTGGACCTCAGCGCCGCAGACCTCGATGGATGCCTCTGTGTGTACCTTGGAGGAACCTGTCGCACCGCCGATTCCGTCACGGCCGGTACGTCCACCGAGAAGGATGATCACATCACCCGGATCGGATGTCTCACGGATCACGTTCTTTCTCGGAGCTGCCGCCATAACGGCACCGATCTCCATTCTCTTCGCAACATAGCCCGGATGGTAGAGTTCTTTTACATAACCGGTCGCAAGACCGATCTGGTTTCCGTAGGAGCTGTATCCATGGGCAGCCTCTGTAACGATCTTTCTCTGCGGAAGCTTGCCCTTTAATGTCTGATTTAACGGCTTTGTCGGGTCAGCGGCACCTGTGATGCGCATTGCCTGGTATACATAGGTACGTCCGGAAAGCGGGTCACGGATCGCGCCGCCAAGACAGGTTGCTGCGCCGCCGAAGGGTTCGATCTCTGTCGGGTGGTTATGGGTCTCGTTCTTGAAGTTTACGAGCCACTCCTCGGTCTTTCCGTCGATCTCCACCGGAACGACGATGGAGCAGGCGTTGATCTCGTCGGATACCTCAAGATCCTCTAACTTGCCCTCTTTGCGGAGTTTCTTCATACCCATGATCGCAAGGTCCATGAGACATACGAACTTGTCGTCGCGTCCTTTGTAGATCTCCTTGTGGTCAGCAAGGTACTGGTTGTAGGTATCCTCGATCGGTTTCTTGTAGTCGCCCTCTGTGAATGTCACATTCTTGAGTTCTGTGGAGAATGTGGTGTGGCGGCAGTGATCGGACCAGTATGTATCAAGCACGCGGATCTCTGTCACAGACGGATCTCTGTGCTCTTCGTTCTTATAATAGTTCTGGATGTGAAGGAAGTCTTTGAAGGTCATTGCGAGGTTTAAGGAACTGTAGAGTTTCTTTAATGCAGCCTCGTCCATGTCCTTGAAGCCGTCGAAGACCGCAACGTCCTCCGGCACATCAAATACAGTCACAAGTGTCTCCGGGATCTCCTCGGATGCCTCTCTGGAGTCCACCGGGTTGATACAGAAGGACTTGATCGCTGCGGTCTCCTCTGCGGAAAGCTTTCCGGAGATCACGTAGGTCATTGCGGAGCGGATCACCGGCTCCTCGTTCTCGTTTAATAGCTTTACACACTGCTCTGCGGAATCGGCTCTCTGGTCAAACTGTCCCGGCAGATACTCAACGGAGAATACCACATCATCCGCACTGTGCGGGAATGTCTCCTCAAACACATCGTCTACCGGCGGCTCGGAAAAAATCGTTCCGAGTGCCTCTTTATATACGTCCTCAGAAATATTTTCGATATCGTAGCGGACTAACACACGGACGCCCGTTACCCCTGTAATGTCAAGATAGCTCTCGATCTCCTCGCGAAGCTCTCCCGCCTTGATTGCATATTCCGGTTTTTTCTCAACAAATACGCGCTTTACGCTCATAGTCTCTCCTCCTGGAAAACGGCTTTGTCAGATGGTTTTCATTTTGCCTTAATCATAGCACAGGTCAGTGTGATTAGTAAAGTTAATATATTTAATTATTTTTATTATTTATACTTATATGTTGATTTTAACTCTGTAAGCTCTGGTTGATCTTGCTCATGCTAAGCGCGTCCATGGTCACCTTCATGATCTCCCGGACCTCGTCCTCGGTCATCTTCATGCGCTCCGCGAGCTCGGAAAGCTTTGCCTCCCGTCCAAGCTCCTCCGCCATGGATTTCGATACCTCCTGAAGCACATTGACGCGGGCTAACATCTCCTCCTCGATATCCGCTTCCTTCTTCTGATCGTTGATGATCTCCTCCATACGGACACGGATCCGGCTCTCCAGAAGTTTTTCAAAACTACCCTCGAATCCTTCATCCGCCAGCATCATGAGCTCCAGACTGGCTTCCTGGATCAGATCCGCCATCGGAACACCTTTATTGATGTAATCCTGGACGAAGAACAGGGCGTTCTTTAGGTTGCCCTCGATGAGGCGCTCTCTCGCCGCCTTGTTTCCGTTCCGGATCTCGCCGAGAAGCTTTTCGTTCTCCGCCTCACTGCAAGGTGGAATCGCCGCGATCTCCTCCATATATACGCGGTAGATGTCCTCCGCGCTTAAATCCTCCTCGGAGTTGTTGAACTCGTCGTCAACCTTCTCGTTCTCTATTTCGTTCTCATATCTCATTTTTTCTGCCATAGCCTCTATAAACCTCTCTGATTTTTCTTGATTACTGCTTCAGCTTTCACAGTTATTCTCTCTTCGCAAAGCTTTTTTGCTTCTCTTTTGCACCTGTTTTTCTTATTTTTCGCACGACGGATTTCTTCTTCCCGCCCCGCCGCCTTTCCGTAATCATACCATATTTTCCACCCGGCTTCCAGACAAAACAACACTTTCTCGTTTTTTCCTCTTTTCAAATCCCGGTTCCTGTGATAAAATAGCCTTGTTTCATTAGGAGGACTAATAATGGATATTAACTATGAATTATATAAAGTATTTTATTTCGTTGCAAAAACTCTGAGCTTTTCCGAGGCATCGAAATGCCTCTATATTTCCCAGTCAGCCGTCAGCCAGTCTGTGAAGGTTCTGGAAAAAAAGCTGGGCCAGACGCTCTTTATCCGAAGCACGAAGCGGGTCCAGCTCACCCCGGAAGGCGAGATCTTATTTAAACACATCGAACCTGCAATGAACCTGATCCATAAAGGCGAGACCCAGCTCTTAGAGGCCAACACCCTGAACGGCGGCCAGCTCAGGATCGCCGCCAGCGACACGATCTGCCGCTATTTCCTTGTCCCATATTTAAATAAGTTCCATAAACTCTACCCGAACGTTCATATTAAAGTAACGAACTCCACCTCGATCGACTGTGCCCGCATTTTAGAGAACGGACAGGTGGACTTCATTATCACCAACTATCCAAATTCCGGTCTCTTAAACACCCACAGTGTCCGGGCGATCCGGGAATTCCGCGATGTCTTCGTTGCGAGTGCTGACCATTTTCCGTTGCGGGACAAGACCTTCACCCTCGCCGAGCTTCTCGATTACCCGATCATGATGCTGGACCGCAAGAGTACCACAAGTGAGTTCTTACACTCCATGTTCCAGAAGTCCCATCTTGATCTGGTCCCGGAGATCGAGCTTAGCAGCAATGACCTTCTGATCGACCTGGCCCGCATCGGCCTTGGAATCGCCTTCGTGCCGGATTTCTGTATCCCAAAGGACGAAAAGCAGCTCTTTATCTTAAAGCTCTCCGAGACACTTCCGGTCCGCCAGCTTGTTGTGGTCCATAACGAAAACCTTCCGGTCTCCCAGGCCGCGAAGCAATTCATGGATATGTTGTAAGACCTGCAGCAGCCCTTCACCAGACCTGCATATTCCCTGCACCGTCCCGGCAAACGACTGCCCGGATATCCATCTACCTGCCCCGTGACTCCCAGAAGTCCGAAAGGCACTGACCGACGTTCTTTCTGTTTACCATCTGGAAATGCTCCCATTCCCTTGGGAACAGTTCCAGATATTCTTTTTTCAGGAACCTGTCATCGAGAAGCAATATGATTCCCTCGTCCTCCGTCGTCCGGATCACACGGCCCGCCGCCTGTAAAACCTTATTCATTCCCGGATACTGATACGCAAAGTCAAATCCCGCTTCTTCTTTCTCCTCAAAATACCCCCTGAGAACCTCCTGTTCCACGCAGACCATCGGGAGTCCCGTTCCGACGATCACGGCACCGATGAGCCGCTCTTCCTTCAGGTCTATCCCCTCCGAGAACACGCCGCCCATGACGCAGAATGCCGCAAGAGAATGATCCCGGGGCTTTTCGAATTCTTCCAGGAATTCCTGGCGTTCCTGCTCCTTCATGCCCTGTCCCTGGACCAGGAGATCCGCTGGGAAGTCCACGTCCTCCACGGCATATTCCACCTGTTCCATATACTGGTAGGACGGGAAGAATATCATGTAGTTGCCGCTCTTAGAGAGAACCACCTCCCTGATATACTCCGCCACCTTCCGGTATTCGCTCTCGCTGCGCCTGGAGTAGCGGCTGCTGACGTCCGTCGCAACCATGAGAAGACGTTTTTCTTCCTCGAAGGGCGAGTCCGCATAGACCGCGTAGTCGTCCTCGTTTCCGGAGAGCAGTGTCTTGTAATACCGGATCGGCAACATGGTTGCCGAAAACAGGATCGTGCTGTTTCCCTGGGACATGCAGAGGGAGAGGTTCGCCGACGGGTCCACGCAGAAGAGCCTTACTTTAAAGGAAGTGACTCCCACGTTCTCCGCGTAGATCCGGTAATGGTCATCCAAAAGCTCGTACACGTTTAAAAAATCCCTGAGACCAAAGTAAAAGTCCAGAACCGTATCCCTGCCCTCAAACTCCGGAAAATCTTCCAAGAATGTCTCCATATCGGAGAACACTGCCATCGCAGCTGCCGCTAAGGATGTCACATCGGAGAGCAGCTGCCATGTCTCGCACTCCCGCTTCATTCCCAGCATCACCTGGCTGCATTTTTCCAGATTTTTCTCCAAGCGGGGCGCTTTCTGCTTTACGAGGCGCTTTACGGTGAGGAGATCTTCTTTTTTTAATTCAGCGCTGTACATCTCCCTCGCGCGGGAGACCAGATTGTGGGCCTCATCCACGAGGAACAGATAATCACCTTTCTGTCCGTCCGCGAAGTAGCGTTTCAAGCGCACATTCGGGTCAAACACATAGTTGTAATCGCAGATGATCCCGTCGGTCCAGCTGGAGATGTCCAGACAGTATTCAAATGGGCATACCCGGTACTTTTCCGCGTACTGCAGGATCTTCTCTCTTGTCATCTCCTGTTCCAGGTGGAGAATATCGAATACCGCCTCATTGACCCGGTCAAAGTGGCCTTTCGCGTATGGGCACGCGTCCGGGTTGCACTCGCACTCGTCCATGGGACAGAGTTTTTCCTTTGCCGTTATTGTCACCGAGGTGAAGATCAGGCCATGATCCCTTAAGATCCGAAACGCCTCCTCCGCCACGGTCCTCGTCACGGTCTTTGCGGTGAGGTAAAAGAGCTTGTCTCCCTTTCCTTCCCCGATGGCACGGACCGCCGGGAATACAGTGGAGAGCGTCTTTCCGATTCCCGTGGGAGCCTGGATAAACAGGCGTTTTTTCCGGCTGACGGTCCGGTAGACGGATACTACAAGGTCACGCTGTCCCGCCCGGTAAGGGAACGGGAATTCCAGGTGCCCGATGGAGGCGTCACGGGTCAGCTCATGGTGGTAGAGGTACCTCGCCCACTTAAAGTATTCGTGAACCACGCCGGAAAACCATGTCTCCAGCTCTTCTCTCGAGCGGTCGGTCTGGAATCTTTTTATTTCCTCTGTTTCAAGGTTACAATAGGTCATCTGCAGGCGGATCCCGTCGAGATCTTTGTCGCAGCAGTAAAAATATCCGTAGCACATGGCCTGGGCGAGATGGACCTCGATGGGCTCCTCCAGCCTTGAAATGTCCGTGTACATGCCTTTGATCTCGTCGATCACCGGGATCCCGTTTTCCGTGAAGATTCCATCGGCGCGTCCCTCCACGAGAAGCGTGATCTCCTGCTCCTCGTCCTGGACCTCATGCTTTAAGGGGACCTCCGCCCGGTAGCCGGATCCCATCCGCTTCTGGATCTTCCTGTGGATCCTTCCTCCCGCCAGCATGGCGTCCTTCTGGGCGTTTCCGGAACGGCGGTTGTCGATATCCCCGGAGCGCAGCACGAATTCCACCAGGTTCCGGACCGAGATCCGGATCGCTTTCCTGTTTTCTTCGCTCATGAGACGCTCCTTTCCTGTGGATATGCTGACCGACCGCCGCTCACCATCCCACATATGTTCCTCTTTTTCCTGAATCCTGCTATATGCCGCACATATCGCTCCCGCAAGTATAACATTTTTACAATTTCCTGTAAAGTAATGCCGTGTGTTCACAGAACATATGGCAGGTCATCTGTTACTGTTCACGCTTTTCGCAAACAGTAACTGATTTTGCCGATGCTTCGCATTCCGAATCGGCAAAATCCACTACCACCACTGTATTGTACGGAATTTTCAGTTCAGAAAATTCCTACCCGTGTACAGTAACGTCCATCTATCAAATGCTTTCCGTGCTATTTTCCCGTGCTGCCGGAATTTTCACGCTTTGTGCCGCCCACCGCGCGCAAAAAAGACAGCCTGCCGTACTTTCATACAGCCGCTGCCTCTTTCTTTATCTTTATGTATATTTTTACGCTACCGCGTGCATCGGATTCTTTCTCTCAAGAAAAGCTTCGAACGGCGCATTCTCGCCGTCATATTCAACGGTGAGGATCTTTGTCAGATCAAGGCTCAGTACTCCGAGAAGAGACTTCGCGTCGATGATCATACGGTTATAAAATACATTTACATCAAAATCGCAGCCGCTTGCGATGCTGACAAACTCCTTCGCCTCGTCTGCGGACACAAATTTTACTTTTTTCTGTTTCATCATGATTCCTTAACTCCTTTTTTGTTAAACCCTTTGATGTCAAATCCTTTATATTCTTACGATTCTACATTTATACCACATTCAAATTCAAGCGTCAATCGACAATTATCACCATCTTTTTGATAGGTTTATGACAAATTTTGTCATTTGTTACAGAAAAGCAGCCAGATTTGTCTGATGTCTCCGTCAACTCCGGATGTTTTCACACAAAAATCCGGTAATATGCCCGACAACTCCTATTCTCTGTGGAATACAATCAAAAAAAGCCGGATGCACAGCGGCAGTCATCTCTGACATTACCATACTATGCATCCGGCAGTCTTTGGCATTTACATATTTACATTAAAATATACTTGAGGATGAAGAGCACCGCCAGGATATACATGACCGGAGTGATCTTCTCCTTCTTTCCGGCAAAGAGGTTCATGACAACATAGGCGATAACTCCCATGGAAATTCCCTCGGAGATGCTGTAGAAGAACGGCATCGCGATGATGCAGAGGAATGCCGGGATTCCTTCTGCCGGGTCATTGAAATCGATCTCCGATACGGAGCCGATCATGTAGAAGCCTACAACGATCAGGGCCGGAGCCGTCGCAAAGGACGGGATTGCAAGGAAGATCGGAGATAAGAACAAGGATAACAGGAACAGGATACCGGTCGTCAAGGATGTAAGACCGGTTCTTCCGCCCTCTGTCACGCCGGAAGCGCTCTCCACAAATGTTGTGACTGTGGATGTACCGAGGCAGGCACCGCAGGTCGTACCGACCGCATCTGCAAGGAGTGCGCCCTTGATCCGCGGGAGTCTTCCCTCGGAATCCAGCATATCCGCCTTCGCGGACACACCGATCAGGGTTCCAAGTGTGTCGAAAAGGTCAACGAACAGGAACGCGAATACGATAATGATGAATTCCAGTACCGGAACACCCTTTAAGCTGAACTTGAACATGATCGGCGCCAGGCTCGGGATGGAGATTCCGTTGGAAAAATCCGGGAGCAGGTTGTAGAAGCCGAGATCCGGATTCGGGATGTAAATGCCCGCAAACTGGCAGATGATTCCGAGGATCCAGGTGATCAGGATACCCCAGAGAATATTTCCTTTGACATTCTTTACGATCAGGATTCCAGTGATCAGAACACCAAAGATCGCAAGGAGTACGGTGATCCCCGCGTCGCTCATGGACGCTGTGAGACCGTCAGCGAGAGTTTTGTTGTAGCCGTCAACAGAGAACAGACCTACAAGCGTTGCTCCACCGATCACGATCTTCGCATTCTGAAGACCAAGGAATGTGATGAAGAGACCGATTCCAACGCTGACCGCTTTCTTTAAGTTAAACGGGATCGCGTTGAAAATCGCTTCTCTGATGTTGAAGCAGGACAGGATGATAAAGATGATACCTTCCGTGAGAACTGCCGCAAGAGCAACTTCCCAGGAATAGCCCATACCGAGAACGACCGTGTATGCAAAGTAAGCGTTCAGACCCATTCCAGGTGCCAGAGCGAACGGGTAGTTCGCGAACAGTGCCATACAGAGTGTTCCGATAAAGGATGCCACCGCTGTCGCTGTGAAGACCGCTCCGTGGTCCATTCCGGCTGCCGCCAGAATGTTCGGGTTTACCGCCAGGATGTACGCCATCGTCATAAACGATGTCACACCTGCCATGATCTCGGTCTTGACAGTTGTGTTGTTTTCCTTGAGATGGAAAAATTTTTCGAGACTCATTTGTTTCCCTCCAATTTGTTTTATCAGTTTTTGTTATAAAACCGCTAATTTCTATTATACGTGGTACTAATAGAAAAGGCAAGGGAAAGAAATTGGGGTTTCCGAACACGTCATCTGCTCGTTACAGTACACGGGCACTCCATGCCCGCGCACTGTAACAGGATTTTGCCGATGCTTCGCATTCCGAATCGGCAAAATCCACTACCACCACTGTATTGTACGGAATTTTCAGTTCAGAAAATTCCTACCCATGAAAAGTAACATCTGCTCCACAGGGAACTTTCCCCGCTTCTGCCTCCTGCATCTTCGAATTACTTTCTCATAATGATCTCGTCTCTTCCCGGACCATTGGAAACCATCGTGATCGGCACTCCGATCTCCTCCTCGATCGTCTCGATATATTTCTTACAGTTCTCCGGAAGATCCTCGTAGTTCTTGATTCCGCGGATCTCGCACTTCCAGCCCGGAAGAGTCTTGTATACCGGTTTTGCTTTCTCAAGCTCCGGAGTTGTCGGGAAGTCTTTTGTTACCTTTCCATCGATCTCATAGCCTACGCAGATATGAAGCTCGTCAAGATATCCTAAAACGTCGAGAACCGTGAGGGCAACCTCTGTGGATCCCTGGATCTGTACGCCATATCTTGATGCGACTGCATCGAACCATCCCATTCTTCTCGGACGGCCTGTCGTCGCACCGAACTCACCGCCGTCACCGCCGCGGCGTCTTAACTCGTCTGCCTCTTCACCGAAGATCTCGCTGACGAACGCACCTGCGCCGACTGCGCTGGAGTAAGCCTTAACGACTGTTGTGATGTTCTTGATCTCGTACGGCGGGATGCCTGCGCCGATCGCGCCGTAAGCTGCCAGTGTGGAAGAAGATGTAACCATCGGGTAGATACCGTGATCCGGATCCTTTAAGGAACCGAGCTGACCCTCTAAAAGGACATTCTTTCCTGCCTTGATCGCATCGCGAAGGTATTTGGATGTGTCGCATACATACGGAGCGACCATCTCCTTGTACTCCATAAGTGTATTGAAGATCTCCTTCGGATCAAGGGCCGGCTGATGATATAAATGCTCTAACATCACATTTTTCAGTGTGCAGACGTTTTCGATCTTATCCATCAGTTCCTTCTCATCACCGAATAACTCGTTGACCTGAAAACCGATCTTTGCGTATTTATCAGAATAGAACGGAGCAATTCCGGACTTTGTGGAGCCGAAAGACTTACCTGCCAGACGCGCTTCCTCATAAGTATCAAATAAAATGTGGTACGGCATTAAGATCTGTGCTCTGTCGGACACAAGGATCTTCGGCATTGGAACGCCCTGGCTTGTCAGGTCGTTTAACTCATTTACAAGGAACGGGATGTTTAATGCCACGCCGTTTCCGATGATGCTTGTTGTATGATTATAGAATACACCTGACGGAAGAAGATGAAGGGCAAATTTTCCGTAATTGTTGATAATTGTGTGACCAGCGTTGCTGCCGCCCTGGAAACGGACAATAATGTCGGATTCCTTTGCAAGCATATCTGTGATCTTACCTTTTCCCTCATCGCCCCAGTTGGCGCCTACGATTGCTCTAACCATGTTCTAATATCCTCCTTTGGACGTTTAAACGGAATGCGCGTTCCGCATCCCGGCGTCTTACGCGGTTGTACGTGTCATACTCATGACACTCCCATAGTTTACAACAAAATTATCCATAAGTAAAGACAATATTTATTATGAAGTCCATAATGTCTAATTATGGTTACAGCACACGGGCACTCCATGCCCGCGTACTGTAACAGGATTTTGCCGATGCTTCGCATTCCGAATCGGCAAAATCCGCGGCCATAACAGTATCTTACGGAATTTTCAGTTCAGAAAATTCCTACCCATGAAAAGTAACTAATTATGCACTGCAATTCATACAGGGCACGAACTGCAGTCGGAAAACATTTTATCCTATACTTTTCGTTCCCTTAAGACCTCTAAGAACCTCTCCCCTGCCGGGGAGATCGGCACCTTCTTATCCGTCACGACGCAGATTTCGCGCTCCGGCATCATCTCCCGGAAGGCGAGTTCGAAGAGCTCCCCGCTCTCGATCTTCCCCTTTGCGAACTCTTCCATCACGCAGCCGATCCCCATGTTCCGGATCGCGAACTGGACGATCATGTCACTGGTGGCCAGCTCAAACTCCGGTTCCAGAATGATCCCACGCTGTTCCAAAAAGCAGTCCATAAACTTTCTGGTACTCGTATCTTTTTCCAGAAAGATGCAGGGAAGCTGCTCCAGCTCCCCGTACTCCATTCTCTTTCCCTTCAATGTCCAGAACTTATTTCCAGCCACAAAGGTATTCCGGATCTTCTTCACCTCAAAGGATTCCACCTCCGGTCTTGCGTCAAAAGGCGTGCTCACCACACCGAAATCGATCTTTCCCTCGTACAGGGACTCGATGGTCTCCGGTGTCGGCGCATTTGACACCATGACCTTGATATTCGGATAGCGCTCATGGAAAGTCTCAAGGTACGGGAGCAGGTAAAACTGCAGCGTCATATCGCTGGCACCGATCCTCACCTCTCCCATGTCCATATCCACAAGACGTTTTAACATCTCCTCACCGTCCATGAGGTTTTCCATCCCGCGCTCCACATATGGATACAGAAGCTTTCCCTCCGTGGTGAGCCGTACACCCTTCTGGGTCCGAAGAAAAAGCTTTGTGTTCAGCGCTTTTTCCAGCTGCTTGATCGCCTGACTCGCCGCAGGCTGGGAAATGCAGAGCGCCTCTGCTGCAGCGGTAATGCTGCCGAGGCGCCCTACATAGTAAAATACTTTATAATATTCTGTGCTGATGCCGCTCGCATGATCCATTATACGTTGATCTCCGCTTTCACTCCGAGAAGATCCGCGTTTTCTTTTAAGATCGGGCGGACAACCTCATCCAGGAACTCATCTACCTGCTTCGGTGCGCGTCCGACGTACTTCTTCGGATCCATCGTCTTCTTTAACTCATCAAGGCTTAAATTGAAGGACGGATCTGCCGCGATAAGCTCTAAGAGGTTGTTGTCCTTTCCTTCTACCTTCACATTCTTTCCTGCTTCCATGGAAAGCTCACGGATACGCTCGTGAAGCTCCTGTCTGTCTCCGCCGGCCTTTACCGCATCCATCATGATGTTCTCAGTAGCCATAAACGGAAGCTCGGCCATTAAATGCTTCTCGATCACCTTCGGATATACCACAAGACCATCCACAACATTTAAGTAGAGATCCAGAATACCGTCGATCGCAAGGAATCCTTCCGGAACGGAAAGACGCTTGTTCGCGGAGTCATCCAGGGTACGCTCGAACCACTGGGTGGAGGCAACGAGCATCGGGTTCATCATATCGGACATCACATAGTTCGCCAAGGATGCGATACGCTCACTTCTCATCGGATTTCTCTTATATGCCATAGCGGAGGAACCGATCTGGTTCTTCTCAAACGGCTCTTCCACTTCTTTTAAGTGCTGGAGAAGACGGATATCGTTGGAGAACTTATGGGCGCTCTGGGCGATTCCGGCAAGAACGGAAAGCACACGGCTGTCGATCTTTCTGGAATATGTCTGACCGGATACCGGGTAGCACTGGGAGAATCCCATCTTTGCGGCGATCCGTCTGTCTGCCTCGCGGCACTTCTCATGATCCCCGTCAAAGAGCTCTAAGAAGCTTGCCTGAGTACCTGTAGTTCCCTTGGAACCGAGTAATTTCATGGAACCGATCACATGGTCAAGATCCTCAAGGTCAAGGCAGAGTTCCTGCAGCCATAAGGTCGCACGCTTTCCTACGGTTGTCGGCTGGGCCGGCTGGAAGTGTGTGAATGCCAGTGTCGGGAGCTCTTTATACTTATCAGCGAAATCAGAAAGCTCTTTCATCACATTGATGAGTTTTTTTCTGACAAGCTTTAATGCCTCCGTCATCAGGATGAGGTCGGTGTTGTCTCCAACATAGCAGGATGTGGCACCGAGGTGGATGATTCCCTTTGCCTTCGGGCACTGGAGTCCGTAAGCGTATACGTGGGACATCACATCGTGGCGGACAAGCTTCTCTCTCGCCTTCGCCTCCTCAAAGTTGATATCCTCGGCATGTGCCTTTAACTCTTCGATCTGCTCGTCTGTGATCGGAAGACCGAGTTCTTTTTCTGTCTCGGCTAATGCGATCCATAATTTTCTCCATGTGCGGAATTTCTTCTCCGGAGAGAAAATATACTGCATTTCCTTGCTTGCATATCGCTCAGAGAGCGGGCTCTGGTATCTGTCGTTCATGACAAAATCCTCTTTTCTAATTCAATGTTTTTCTAATTCAATATATTTTCACGAATTCTCCGCCAACTGCGGGGCTTTGTGGAACGTTGAATTTCCCTGCTTATTTTTCATAACTTCCGCGGATATCTTCTTCCGGCGGATCCACCGGATACTCTCCGGAGAAGCAGGCCGTACAGATCGGAAGTCCGTTTGCCATTTCACTTAAGCGCTCCATCTTTAAGTACGCTAACGAATCTGCTCCGATCACCTTGCAGATCTCATCCACGGTACGTTTGTGGGCGATGAGCTGCTCGCTGGACGGGATATCGGTTCCGAAATAGCACGGATAGAGGAACGGCGGTGCGGAAATTCTCATATGTACTTCCTTTGCTCCTGCCTCACGCAGCATATCCACGATCAGGTTGCTGGTGGTTCCGCGGACGATGGAGTCGTCGATCATAACGACGCGCTTTCCTTCTACTGCTTCTTTTAATACATTCAGTTTGATCCGGACCGCAGACTCACGGCTGCTCTGGCCCGGTTTAATAAAGGTTCTTCCCACATAGGAGTTCTTTACAAAGGCCATCGCGTAAGGGATGCCGGATTCCATGGAATATCCGAGAGCTGCTGCGTTTCCGGACTCTGGAACGCCCACAACGATGTCTGCATCCACCGGTGAATCCTTTGCGAGGCAGCGTCCTGCGTAGATTCTGGAGTGGTATACACCGACGCCGTCAAAGACGCTGTCCGGTCTTGCAAAGTAAATATATTCAAAAATACATCTTGCCTCTTTTTTCGGGTCATGCATCATGAGATTGGACTTGATTCCATCCTTATTGATCGTTACGATCTCGCCCGGAAGCACGTCGCGGACGAAGGTAGCACCGATCGTGTCAAGCGCGCATGTCTCAGAGGTCAGGATATAGGCATTATCACGCTTTCCGATACAGAGCGGCTTGAATCCCTGCGGATCGCGGGCACCGATGAGTTTTCTCGGGCTGCTGATCACAAGGGAATAGGCGCCCTTGATCTTCTTCATAGCGTTTGCCACGGCTTCCTCAGCGGTTCCCACCTTACAGCGCTCTCTCGCGATGTGGTAGGCGATGACCTCAGAGTCGATCGTGGTCTGGAAAATCGCTCCGTCGTAAGCGAGTTCTCTGCGAAGCTCCGGCGCATTGACAAGATTTCCGTTGTGTGCCAGTGCCAGCGTTCCCTTCACATAATTTAAAACGAGCGGCTGTGTATTCTCGATGGTGCTGCTTCCGGCAGTCGAATACCGGACATGGCCGACACCGATGTTTCCTTTTAATTTTTCCAGCTTCTCTGACGTGAATACTTCGTTGCAGAGTCCCATCCCCTTACAGGCATTGACAACACCTTTCGGTCCGTATGTATCGCTCACCGCGATTCCGCAGCTCTCCTGTCCGCGGTGCTGTAATGCGAACAATCCGTAATAAATGGTTGATGCAACATCATTTCCGTCCAGATCGTACATTCCGAAAACGCCGCACTCCTCATGCAGCTCGTCTGTTCCCCAGTCTAAAGTAAGTGATTTCTCCATAAATGCTTTTCATCCTCTGATTTATAAGTTTTTGCGATAAAACAGCAGTGTTTCAGTAGAAATTATAATACATACCCTATGGAAAATCAAGAAGAAGTTCCTCTCTCAAGGAGTCCTGTGGACTTCTTTGTGAAACCAGAACAAATTTCCGGCCCCTTTTTCGATCCCTATACCATAAATTTCCCCCTCCGTCTCAGAGGCGGTCCCATCTGGAATCCCTGTTTCAATATCCGGCACCAGGTATGTCTTCTCTGTCATCCTGGAGCACGCACAGGAATACGCGAGCCAGAGGAGTTCCAGCAGTAAAAGGATCCTCGCTGTCTTTACAGCAGCTCTTCTTATCTTTTCCCTTCGGTACCCGTGTCTCCACGGATGGTATGGATGGTACAGATAGCGGATGGCGTTCACTCCTTTCAAAATTCAGGCTGATACTTTTCCACGACTTTTGATAAGTTTTTTCAAGATGTACTCTTATTATATCTGTTTTCGCATATTTTCACAACAGGAAAACTTGTTATCGTTACATTTTAGTTGCTGTGACGGGTAGGAATTTTCTAAACTGAAAATTCCGTACAATACAGTGATAGCAGTGGATTTTGGTGATTTGGAGTGCGAAGCATCGGCAAAATCACGATGCAAAAGAAACAGGGAAATGATCTTCATACCCGTCCTACAGATCATTTCCCCGCTGTCCTGTCTTTCCGGCTCTTTCTGCCGTGTTGAGTTTCATTCCCCGGCAGTCCTGGATTCCGGTCCGGATATTTAGTTTGCCTTGGTGGTCTCCCCAGCAGTGCCGTTCGCTCCCGCCGCAGTAGTTCCTGACATGCCGGTGACATCGTCCGTCAGGTTGTGGATGCCGTCACCCACGTCATCCACCATATCCCGGAGCACACCGCCACTCTCCCCGGCTGTCTGGGACGGCGCGTTCGTGCTCTGGTTTGTGCCGTTTGTCTGTCTCTCCATTGTGGTTCCCGCTCCCGCGCTCCCCGTATCCGGGGCTGTGGTCATATTATTTCCGTTCCCTCTTCCGCAGGCTGTGATGATTGCCGCGGTCATAATGAGAAGCGCGCATGCTCTGATCCATCTGATTTTTCCCATAAAAATAATCTCCTTTCTACGGCTATTATGTGCCATAGAAAGGAGAAGTATTTTGGAAAAAAATGTATAAAACTTTAACCTCTATCAACCGACCACATCAGCCATATCGTAAAGTCCTGCCGGCTTTCCTGCGAGGAATTTTGCAGCCTCCACAGCTCCCTTTGCGAAAATCTCGCGGGAATAAGCGGTGTGTGTGAAGGTGATGACCTCGTCGCGGCCCGCGAACATAATATCATGCTCACCGACGATGGTGCCGCCGCGCATTGCCTGGATTCCGATCTCCTTTGGATCTCTTGCGACACGCTCGGAGGAACGGTCATATTTATAATGATAGCTGTTGTCGAGGCTCTCATTGATGGCATCAGCAAGGGCGATGGCGGTTCCACTCGGGGCGTCGATCTTGCGGTTGTGGTGCTTCTCTAAGATCTCGATGTCAAATCCTGCTGCCGCAAGGACCGGAGCGACCTCTTTCAATGTCTTCATGAGAAGGTTGATTCCGATGGACATATTTGCGGAGCGAAGGACTGCGTCCACCTTGCTCGCCTCTTTCACATGGTTTAACTGGTCCTCGGAAAGTCCTGTGGTGCATAAAACCACAGGAACCTTCTTCGTCTCGCAGTAGTCCAACAGTCCGTCAACCGCCTTTGCGGTGGAAAAATCGATGATGACATCTGCCTCCGGGCATTCGTCGAGGGACTTAAATACCGGGTATCCGGCATAGTTTTCTGTGTTCATATCCACGCCTGCAACGATCTCGATCGCGTCATCCTTGGAAATAATGTCCGTGATCACATGACCCATCACGCCGTGGCAGCCATTCATAATTGCTCTGATCATGTTTTTCTCCTCGTATTTTATTACAGGATACCGAAATCCTGCATTGCTTTCTTTAATACTTCCTGGTGCTGCGGCTCCATCACTGTAAGCGGAAGTCTCGGCTCGCCTACGTTCTTGCCCATTAAGTTAAGCGCAGCTTTTACCGGAATCGGATTTACTTCGGAGAACAGGGCCTCGATCAGCGGCATTGCCTTTAACTGAATGCGTCTGCTGGCCTCGATATTGCCCTTGAAGAACTCTGCGCACATGTCATGAGTCTGCTTCGGAGCCACGTTGGAGAGAACGGAGATCACGCCCTTTCCGCCGAGAGCCAACATCGGAACGACCTGGTCATCGTTTCCGGAGTATACATCCACATATCCGCCGGAGAGCTGAAGAATCTTTGCTGCTGCGGAGAAATTTCCACTCGCTTCCTTGACACCCACAATATTCTCCACATGCCTGCAGAGATCAACGATGGTCTCCGGTGCGATATTCACGCCTGTACGGCTCGGTACGTTGTAGAGGATCGCCGGGATCTTGATGGAGTTGGCGATCTTTGTGAAGTGGGCCTTTAAACCGTTCTGGGTCGCTTTATTATAGTACGGGGAAACTAAGAGAACGCCGTCTGCTCCTGCCTCTTCGGCCTCAACAGAAAGCTCAACTGCTGTCTGTGTGCAGTTGGAACCTGTTCCGGCAACCACCGGGATTCTTCCGTTTACGACCTCACATACGAAGCGGATCACCTGAATGTGCTCCTCCTCAGATGTTGTCGCGGACTCGCCTGTTGTTCCCATTGCTACGATACAGTCTGTTCCAGCCGCAATCTGTTCCTCGATCAGGCTTTCCAGTACTTCATAATTTACCGTTCCATTTTCCTTAAATGGCGTTACAAGTGCTACGCCGGCTCCTTCAAAAATAGCCATCATGCGTCCTCCTCTTTATTATGTAAAAATTAAATGTCTAAGATAGATTGCGCTCTTTTGCGGAACAAAGAATCCTGTTTCACAAAAAAAGGAGCTGAAATCAAATAAGATGTCAGCTCCCGGATCTTTCAGATTAAGCAGCCCTCCATCTTTTTTCTAAAGATGACAGTCATACGGTTCTTCGCCGCATGCCCAGAAACGGGAGCCTTAGGGATTCACTTCCTGTCTCTTCGGCGCCATCCCCTTTTCTCCGGCAGCCATTTCCCATTATCTGCCGGTCTACTCATGTCAGGCGCAACCTCTACTTATCATTTATGGTATCATCATTCCTGATGATTGTCAACGTCAATGTTTTCCATCCGTGAAATATCGGTTACATATTCTTCAATACCTTCCGGACACACGCGCCCGGTCATGACCAGCTCAGTCTCCTCATCTCTTGACTCAAGAAAACTCTGGAATTCTTCCTTCGAGATAATTCCCTGATCCACGATTCCAAGAATCTCATCCAGGATCAGGACATCGCACTCACCGGTCGTCATCACCTTTCTTGCGAAATTGAAGCCGTTTCGCATGTTCATCAGTTCCTCGTGCTTCTGATCTTCCGGAAGGTCCTCAAACCGCTCTTTGGAGTGCTCAAAACGGAAGAATTTGAGATCCGGCTCGAGACGCTTCAGGACGTCTGCCGCTCCTTCTCCCAGCATACCTTTCAAGAACTGTACCATAATGACCCTTTTTCCGCGGAAAACGCCCATCATCGCGTATCCCAATGCCGATGCGGATTTTCCGTATCCCGGTCCGCAGATCACACGGACTCTGTCACTTGCCATGATCATTCCCTCACTTTGTGTATACCGTTAGCTGAAGCTTTTTAAGGCTTCTATTATGCTATATTATCACATCTCTATCCTGTTTGCAAGAGATTTGCCTGTCTGTCAAAGTTGCCCTCCCTGATGTCTTTAATATGTATTTCTACGACTCCGCATGATCCGCACATTCAAGCTTACTGACGGAGACTTCATAGGCCACACGCTTCTCGCACTCCGTCTCGCTGACCTTTTTCGTGTACTCCCTGCTCTGGACACGGCCCCAGATGAGGATCCTTGTTCCGACGCCAAATCCTGAGGCGTATCTGGCATTGCGGCCCCAGGCGATGCATGGGATATAGTCTGACTTGCCATACGGGCGGTTCACTGCTACTAAAAGGTCTGCGATCTCCCTTCCTAATGGCGTCTTCCGGTAGACCGGTTCTTTACAGATATATCCGTCCAGAAAGATCTGGTTCGTTTTCGTGTAGTCCGTGAACTCCTCCATAAAGCGGACCTCTCTGACAAACACGGACAATACCAGACGGTTCTTCGTCCCCTCGTGGCGGTTGTAGGACCGGAACTGACCGGAGGCCTCCATGGTGCAGCCCTGGTAATCCTTCGTCACATCGATCAGACGCTCTGATATCATAAGCGGAATAATGTCCGCCTGCTCACTCAAACGGTTCACGAGAAGATCCACAAGATAAAAGCCCTCCCCAAACACGGCATGGCTGAATGTGAATCCTGAAACGATCGTTCCAATTACGGTTACTTTGTTGTTTTCCATTCCTTTTTCTGTCATAGTATTTTCTCCTTTTTGATTGTTTTTTCCGCTATACGGCTTTTACCGTATATCTGTATGTAATTAGAACGGAAATTAGAACGGTTTTGTGTCATGTCTTTTCAGGTTTTTATCGACGGAAATCCCGGATTTTTTCGGTATTTCGGCATGATCTTCTATTTTTTTCTCAATACAGTGGTGACAGTGTTACTGTACACGGGTAGGAATTTTCTGAACTGAAAATTCCGTACAATACAGTGGTGGTAGTGGATTTTGCCGATTCGGAATGCGAAGCATCGGCAAAATCAGTTACTGTTTGCGCAAAGCGTGAACAGTAACGTGGCAGTGGATTCTGCCGCATGCTGTTTTTTTACCACTCTTGTTATTTTTCTCTCTTCATGTTAATATTTTATGATGTTGAGGTCAAAAAGTCTTTTGACCTCTCTGATATAGAAAGAAAGGGCATGACCGACAGGATACCTCCTTCGCGGTTATGGAAAGGTCAGGATCTTATGCTTCGCCTGCTACTCTTCGGACGACAGGTCTATTTGAAATATTCCATGGACGAAATGTCCGTTTATGCCGCACAGGCCTCATTTTTCATCATCATGGCGGCGTTCCCGTTTTTTATGGTGCTTCTGGCCCTGATCCAGGTGGCCCCCATGATCCATGAGGCAGATCTTCTGCGTTTTCTGCTGCCTGCGATCCCGGGCCGGTTCCAGGGGCTTTTGATCTATCTCCTGGACAGCCTGCACTCCGATTCCCCGGCAGCGCTGATCTCTGTGACTGCTCTTGCGGCGGTCTGGTCCGCGGCAAAGGGAATGCTCGGGATCGAAAAGGGCTTAAACCGGGTATTCGGCGTCACATCGCCGCGAAATTATATCCTTCGCAGGGCCCTCTGCAGCGTTTATACCCTGGCATTCTCCCTGATGTGTGTGACGAGCCTTGCGCTCCTCGTATTCGGAAGCTTCCTGCAGGAGATGCTGTTAAAATGGTTCCCGGCCCTGTCTTATCTCTCCGGGATGATCTCCCTGGGACGCGGACTTGTGATGTTTATCATGCTGATGATCTTTTTCACCGCCATCTACACGGCACTTCCGCACCGGAGGCTCTCGATCTGCGGCCAGATCCCGGGAGCCATGTTTTCCGCCGCCGGATGGGCACTCACTTCCCTGGCATTTTCCGTTTACTTCCGGTATTTCGGCACATACGCTGTCACGTACGGAAGTTTGACTGCGGTGATCCTTTTTATGCTGTGGCTTTATGTCTCGATCTGCATCCTGTTTGTGGGGGCGGAGATCAACTGGTTTTTGCTGTTTTATAAAGAAAAGATCATGTCGATAAAAGAAAACGGACTGCCCTGATCAGGCAGTCCATTTTCTTATAATCCGTAGATTCTTTTCGCATTTTCATAAAAGACCTTCCCCCACTTCTCCTCAGGAATCAGCCATTTTACGACTTCGATGTAGTCTCCGTAGTTGGCTAACGGCCAGTCTGTTCCGAACATGAACTTTTCATACTGGCTGCAGTAGGAGATCCAGGTCTTTAAGGCATCAAAATATCCTCTCTGCTGCTCTAAAAGCTTCGGGAAATCGATCTTCCCCTCCAGAAGGCCGGAGAGATCCGTCATCACGTTCTCATTTTTCTCCACGACAGCCGCCGCGTCCAGGAGCCACGGATTGCCGAAATGGCACATGACAAAGTTTACATCCGGATGACGGACTGCCGCCTCGTCCAAGGTCAGCGGATGACTGTATTTTAAGTAGGCGCGGGAACCAGCTGTCTGGCCCATGTGGATCGCCACAGGCTTTTTGTACGCCTTTGCGAGATCATAGAGCGGCTCGTACACCTCATCCGTCACATACATCTTGTTGTATCCGGGATAGAGTTTGATTCCGACACAGGTATCCCGCTTTAAGTTCTCCTCCACCTGGTCCAGGCTCTTCTTTTTGTCCTCGCTCACGAGAAAATCCCGGTCGATCCCCACACAGTACCTTAGGAACTCCGGGTAGGAATGATCCACCGGATCCACGCCCCGGTTTCCCATGACGACTCCTCCCTCAATATTGTATTTCTGATAGACCGCCCTTAAGTCTTCCTCTGTATTTTTATGTTCCGCCCGCACCGCGATCTCCTGAAAGTAGGGATTTTCCGGCACAAAGTGAAGATGTGCGTCGATGATCTTCATAGTCTCGCTCCTTAAGTCAATATACAGGAAAAACCCCTGTTTTAAGGGGTTTTCCTCCGTTTACGGGGCCTAGAAGTATTTCTTGCTGCCCCACAGATTACACCGTTTCAGATCCAGATATTCGTGATAGGCTTTCTCCAGAATCTGCTTCTCATTTGAGAATTTCAGAAGGTGGTACGCCTCATAATATTTGTAATATCCGGAATCTACGAAGTATTCTTCGCGCTGTGGTTTACTGTAATAACTGTCCGCCATCATTAAATACCAGTGGACTTCCTTTTCCACCGTATCCTGCGGCGTGTTAAATGAATACTGGCTCTTTCCGATGTACTTAATGATCTGGGCTTGGACCCCGGTCTCCTCCTTCACCTCTCTGAGAGCCGTTTCTTTAAACTCTTCTCCTGCTTCCACAGTTCCTTTCGGTAAGACCCAGCCTTCGTACTTGTTTCTGTAGTTCTTATAGAGAACCAGGATCTTGCCGCGAAATATAACCACACCGCCGCAGCTCGTTGCTTCTATCATTGCAATTCCTCCTGACAGGCATTCAAGGGATTCCGCCCGAAAGCAGATTCCGCAGGTGTGTTTTTTACTGAGTTTAGTATACTTCTTTTTATCCGTGTTTGCAACCACGTTTTCACTCGCAGAAATTTCCATAATGTGTTACAGTACACGGGCACTCCATGCCCGCGCACTGTAACAGGATTTTGCCGATGCTTCGCATTCCGAATCGGCAAAATCCACTACCACCACTGTATTGTACGGAATTTTCAGTTCAGAAAATTCCTACCCATGAAAAGTAACCATAATGTATCTTCAGAAGGCCGATCATATATTTCACTGCGGTCCACACCTTACGCCGAAACAGAAAAACTCCGGCAGACCATACATCCGCCGGAGTTTCCTGTCTATGACCAAAGTTCAGTCATTCATTTTTTATGAACGATAACCATTCGGATTCTTGGACTGCCAGTTCCATGCGTCACGGCACATATCGTCGAGGTTTCTCTTTGCCTCCCAGCCAAGCTCCACCTTTGCCTTTGTAGCATCAGAATAGCATGTCGCGATATCGCCTGCACGGCGCGGTTTGATCACATACGGGATCTCTTTTCCAACCGCCTTGGAAAAAGCGTGGATCACGTCAAGAACGCTGTATCCGTGACCTGTTCCGAGATTATAGATATATACCGCCGGCTTATCATCAAATTTCTTTAATGCCTTTACATGGCCTTCCGCAAGATCCATCACATGGATATAGTCGCGGACACCCGTTCCGTCCGGTGTATCGTAATCATTTCCGAATACACCCACCTCTTTCAACTTTCCGATGGCAACCTGGGTGATGTACGGTGTCAGGTTGTTCGGGATTCCTTCCGGATCCTCTCCGATCAGACCGCTCTCATGAGCTCCCACCGGATTGAAGTAACGGAGCAGGATCACATTCCACTCCGGATCTGCCTTCTGCATATCGGTAAGGATCTGCTCCAGCATACTCTTTGTCTGTCCGTACGGGTTTGTGCACTGTCCCTTCGGGCACTCCTCTGTGATCGGCACAAAAGCCGGATCTCCGTAAACGGTAGCGGAGGAACTGAAGATGATCTTCTTCACGCCATGTTTTCTCATCACATCGAGAAGGATCAATGTACCGGTAATATTGTTGTGGTAGTATTCCCACGGCTTTGCGACTGATTCGCCAACAGCCTTTAATCCAGCAAAGTGGATCACTGCGTCGATCTTCTCCGCATCAAAGATCTTTTCCATCGCGTCACGATCCAGCATATCTGCCTTGTAGAATGTCAGATCCTTTCCTGTGAGCTTCTTTACACGGTTTAATGCTTCTTCCGACGCATTGTAAAGATTATCAAAGACAACGACCTCATGTCCCTGTTCCAGAAGTGCCAGGCATGTATGGCTTCCGATATATCCTGCGCCGCCGGTTACTAAAATTCTCATGATGAACCCTCCCATGAATTTTGCCGTTCTGAGATACGGTTATTATTTCGGATCCTTTTCCCCGGATCCTGTCCTCGTTATCATTTTAACACTGCCCGTAATAAAAGAAAATATCATTTTTCTTTTATTCAATACAGATTTCTTTTTTTTACAGTAATTTTGTTACAGTTCAGCCATTACATCTTCTTGTTTTCATATTCATGAAAACAAGAAGCTTGGTGGTTCCACCATATGCTGATTTGGATGAAAAAGTGCTTATGCAAGCAAGCTTGCAACACACTTTCTCATTCAAACCAGCGCATGGCTGAACTGTAACGTAATTTTCTCCACATACAGCACTTTTTCTGTTCTACAGACCACGTCCCGTATCTTACAGGCACATTTCCAAAAAGCACTCTACTGAAGCCATGCATCAAACAATTTCGCCGCGATCGGTGCTGCCGTATGCCCGCCGGAGCCGCTTTCCTCCACGATAACGCATACCGCGATCTTCGGATCATCCGCCGGTGCGAAACCGACAAACCATGCGTGAGTCTCTTTTCCCTTGTCGAATTCTGCGGATCCTGTCTTCCCTGCCACCTGGTAGGAATCCCGTTTCAGTGCGGATCCCGTTCCCACATTGACCACCTGTACCATCAGGTTCTTTAAGGCATCCGCCTCGTTCGGGACCATCAGCTCTCCTGCCACTGACGGGGAAAACTTCCGGATCACATCACCGCCAGAATTTTCCACATGATCCATCAGATACGGTTTCATTAAAATTCCGCCGTTTGCGACCGCCGCGGTGATCAGAAGATTGTGCATCGGGGACATCAATGTCTGTCCCTGTCCGATACCTGTCTGAAGCACTTCCCATGTCTCCGCATCCGGCTGCATGGAGAAGGTACTCTTATTGTACGGAATATCGAGAGGCAGGCTTCTGTTGAATAAAAGCTGCTCTGCAAGGTTCCGGTAGCTCGTCAGCTCAAGCTCTGTGCCGAGGTTCGCGAACGCTCCGTTGCAGGAATTTGCAAATGCCTGGGTGAAATCCTGGGATCCGTGTGCTTTCTTGTGATAGCACTGGATCTTGTTGTTCTCGAATGAAAAAATTCCGCTGCAGTCATAGTGATAGTCATTGTACGCGCCCGGATGTTCTCTCATATACTCCAGGGCTGTGACGATCTTAAAGGTGGATCCCGGCGGGTAGAGTCCCTGAGTCGCGCGGTTTAACAGTCTCGCCTCCGTACTGTCTCCGTTTACGAGATCATTCCAGTTTGCCGCCACCTTATTCGGGTCGAAGGACGGCTTTGAAACCATGCAGAGGATCTTTCCGGTATCCGGCTCGATGGCGATGACTGCACCCCGGTTCTTTCCGAGAGCATCCGATGCGATCTGCTGCAGATTTACATTCAGGGTCGTCACCACGTTGTCCCCAATGCTCTTTCTTCCCATGATCTCATCGGCGGTCTGCTCGATGAGGTTCGTGTGAGATCTCAAAAGGTCAAAGTTTGCCAGGGATTCGATTCCTGTCTTTCCCACCGTCGAATATCCTACCGCATGGGCAAACAGGCTGCCGTATGGGTATTCCCGCACCTCGGTACCGTTGGAATCCGTCGCCGTAACGGTCTTTGCAAGCACAGTCCCGTCATCCGCCAGGATCTTGCCGCGGGTGACCCGGTCCTCGAAAATAGTGGCTCTGGCGTTATACGGATTATCGATCACCGTATCGCTCTTTACCACGAGAAAATATCCCACATAGATTCCCATTGCGAGAAATAAAAATACTGCTGCATACACAAACCAGAGGATATTCCGGTTTGCCTTCGGATTCGGTTTACTCTTCTTCACTGGAATTCTCCTCCTCCTCTTCTTCCCCGCGTTTTAAGACATAAAGTCCCTGGATGACCTGGAATATGATAAAGGTCGAGACGATGGAGCTGCCGCCATAGCTCACAAGAGGCAGCGTCACACCGGTGGACGGGATAAACTTCGTCACCCCGCCGATGGTCAGAAATACCTGGGTAATATAAACACTTCCAAGCCCAAACGCGATCAGTTTATAGAACATCGCCTGCATCTTCATCGCGATCAGCATAAACTGCATATAACAGCCAAGGCATAAAAACAGGACGCAGAGCGCATAGAGTGCCCCCATCTCCTCGGAGATCGCCGCGAAAACGAAATCCTTGTCCACAACCGGGATCTTCTCCGGCATGCCCCGGTAAAGACCCATTCCGAACCATCCGCCTGTTCCGATGGCAAACAGCGCCTGTGCCACCTGGTAGCCCTTGTTTGCGATATCAGACCAGGGATCCGCCCAGGCCTCCACACGCCGTCTCACATGTGGGAACAGATAGTAAGCCGCAACCGCCGCCAGGGATCCGCCCGCAATGCCCGCACCGAACCAGAGATAGCTGGATGTTGCAACAAAAAGCATCGTCATGTAGGCGACGAAAAAGATCAATGCACTTCCAAGGTCCTTTGAAAGCACAAGCACCAACACATGAAGTGCCGCCACGACGGTGGTCTTTATGATCGTCTCCCTGTCCGTGGACTGGTAGAACATGGCTGCCACGAAGAACACAAAACTGATCTTCACAAACTCAGACGGCTGTACTGTAAATCCACCGAAGGAGAGGGAAAGCTGTGCGCCGTAGGAAGTATTTCCGATGACGCAGACCACTCCCAAAAGTACCAGCCCGAGTATTCCATAGACCCATGGGAACGTCACAAGCTGCCATACCCGGTCGATGATAAACGGGATGATCCAGGTGATCACCGCTGCCGCCGCCACGATCACGAACTGTCTCATAGCCCGGTCAGGGTTCAGCCTTGTGAGGATAATAAATCCCGTCGCCAAAAGCGTACACATATTGTTGACGAGCAGTCTGGAACTGTTCCTGTAAAACAGTCTCGTAAGATAAATGTACAGCAGGAAAAATACCACCTGCGCACCGTAAAAGGCTAACATCGTCACAGATTCCGTGTTCAGCCAGATCAGGATATTCGCCAGAAAGTGCAGCATAAACATGCACACAAGCTGGCGTCCGCAGACGCGGTTTTTTCCCTCCTCATCCCGCATGGAAAAGAAGCGGAAATTGTAATAGGTATCCATGGCGATCAGAAGGATCATCAAGTATCTGGATATCTGTATGATCAGATTAGTCAATAATTATCACCTACTCCACTCCGCGCTTAAAGTGTCCGCGCGTAAACTGATTCCTTAAAACTGGCGGCTCCGCCGCTTTTTCACTCATTCCGTATTCCTCAAAGAACGCGTCCAGGATCTCGCCCGCCGCAGCTGGTTCCTCCACCGTGAAGTTCAGGCGGACCGCATTCGGCTTAAGCCCTGTGACCTGTTCGGAGAGTCCTAAAAGGGAAAGCGGCGCAGAATTGTAGATCGTATTGTAACAGAAACGACACTGGTTTACCACCGGGAACCGCATGTCCTTGCGGTCCTTTAACCACATGATTTCCGGCTTTCCGGAACATCCAAGCGTTGTTTTTCTGATACACTGGGCGGAGATCATCATCGGAAGATACCCGTATACGATCATCTCTCCCTGAACACCAGAATCCCGGATCTCTCTCTCGTTTAACTCCACAGGGATCGTCAATCGGTCTGCCCCATACCGCTCCATCGCCGCTCCCGCAAGGTGGTTCCAGGAATACATTCCCTGGTCGAAGTACATAGGAAGTTCAATTCCGGCTTCCCGGAGGAATCCCGGTTCTTCCATGGAACCGATACCAAGCGCGTCAAAACCGGCACTCGTTAAAAGCTCCATCTGCTTTCTGAAGTACTGTTCCGCCTCTTTCCGGAAGATCCTCGGCATCATAAGATAACACCGGACTCCCGCCTCATGACAGCGGTCCGCAAGCTTCTTCCACTCCTGGGCGTCAAAGCTCTCCGCCGCAAGATAGATTCCGTATGATCTTTCGGACAGCTTCCGGTACATCTTAAATTTCCCGAGAACCATCTCAAACTGCTGTTTCGTCTGGACAAAGACAGTAAATTCCGGTCTTTCTTCCAAATCAGCCTTTTCAGGCGCTCTCTCTTCTTCCTTTGTCGGTGGAACAGAACTGTTTCTCCGGTATCCGGAAAGGATCTCGTCCTGAAGCTTCTCCAGGACCTCGCGGCGCATCTTATTTAATGCCTGCACCGGCATAAACACATTTCCCTCACACTCCACGGTAAGGTCTGTGAACGTAAACATGGAATCACCAGTCTTTGAGAGCTGTTTTCTGATGCGCTCCGCGTCCATCGGGGCATTCTTTGCCTCCTCGGCGGGCTGGGATTCCTCCCAGGCTGTATTTCCCGCCGTATCCGACACGGAGCAATATCCCGGTTTTCCGACCGCGATGTACGCGCTTCCCGTCACAGGGATCTTCTTTTCCACATTCACATACGTGCGGTCCAGATAGTCGAAAAGTTCCTGGTCCACGTCGCGGTACTCCGGCTTTTCCTTTAAGACCACCATGTCCCGTCCGTTGTGGGTGTGGTAATAGCCCTGGGACTGTCCGCCCCGGTCGAAAAGAGCCAGCAGGGCATCCCTGTCTGCCTTCTCCACATGGTATCCGGCACGCCCCTCCTTCAAGTAGAGGTCCACGTATTTCCGGTAGATACTTACAACTCCTGCCGTGTAGCGCGGACTTTTCATGCGTCCCTCGATCTTTAAGGAACAGACACCCGCTTCCAGGATATCCGGGATCAGATCCAGGGTACAGAGATCCTTTAAGCTTAAGATATATTTTTCATTCTTTTTATTGACATATTTTCCGTTCTGCTCTGCGTCAAAAGGCAGACGGCAGGTCTGTGCGCACCGGCCCCGGTTTCCGCTCCGTCCGCCGATCAGGCTGGAAAACAGGCACTGGCCGGAATAGCAGTAACAGAGCGCACCGTGAACGAAGGTCTCCACCTCCAGACCCGTATCATCATAGATCTCACGGATCTCCTTTAAGGAAAGTTCTCTCGCCGGAACCACACGGACAGCGCCAAGGGCTTTCAGGTCTCTCGCGCTGTATTTCCCTGTCACCGTCATCTGGGTGCTGATGTGGACCGGAAGATCCGGGAAATGTTTCCGGATGTAGGTGAGCGCTCCCATATCCTGAACTAAAACGGCATCCAGTCCCGCCTCATAGTACGGTTTCAGATAGGAATACAGATCTGACATCTCTTTTTCCTTCACGAGCGTGTTGACCGTCATATAAATCCTGCATCCGTGAAGATGCATGAAGTCGATGGCTTTCACCATCGTCTCCTCATCCAGGTTGTTCGCGTAGGCACGGGCACCGAACCGGCTTCCGCCGATATAGACCGCGTCCGCTCCCGCGTTCACCGCCGCCACCATACTCTCGTAGGAACCGGCCGGTGCGAGTATCTCAACCGTTCTGTTTTTCATATTCTCTCCTTTATTCCGCCTTCTTCTCCGCGGATTCCTGCTTCATCTGAAGACCGATCAGCTCATGCTTTAAGCTGTAGATCTCCTTCTCCATCTCATCCTTCTGGCTGCGCAGCATCATCGCCTCCTGAAGTGTCTTAAAATAATCGTCCGCCAGGTTCAAATAGATCATGACTTCCTGGTAATCCTTATTCTGTCTCGTAAATCCCGGCTGTGCCTTTAAAACGGCGATCTTCTCATTAATATAGGCAGCCACCTTCTGCAGGTACTCCGGATCCTCCGCTCCTCCCAGCGTGTAGACATTTCCATTGATCAGCACTTCCGTATAGTTCTTCTCATCCATTTCTAATTCCTCACTTCTTTTGCATAACCGTCCGCCTGTTTTCCAGCCTGTACTCCCTCACGGCTCCACACGATCGATCCACAGATCCGCCGGACAGTTATCATCTATATAAAAATTGTCATTTTTTCTCTATCGTACAGATTTTTCAATTCAGAAAATTCCTGCCTGTATACTGCAGCAAATGTTTTTTTCTATTTCGCCGCATCCAGCCCAAGGTGCTTGTAGGCCAGATCCGTCGCCATTCTTCCTCTCGGCGTGCGCATAATAAGTCCGTTCATCAATAAATACGGCTCATAAACGTCTTCCAGTGTCCCGGAATCCTCTCCGATAGACGCCGCCAGCGTCTCAAGTCCCACCGGACCACCGGAAAATTTCTGGATCAGGGTGAGAAGCAGGGTCCGGTCATTATTGTCGAGACCAAGCTTGTCCACATCCAGGATATCCAGGGCAAAATCCGCCACATGTCTCGTGATCACACCGTCGTATTTTACCTGTGCAAAGTCCCTCACTCTCTTTAAGAGGCGGTTTGCCAGTCTCGGCGTTCCCCTGGACCTTCTTGCGATCTCAAAAGCTCCTTCCTCGTCGATCTCAACGCCCAGGACCTTTGCGGAGCGTTTTACAATCACGCAGAGTTCCTCCGGTGTATAAAATTCCAGCCTCTGGATCACACCAAAACGGTCCCGGAGCGGAGCTGTTAAAAGTCCCACTCTCGTTGTTGCTCCCACAAGTGTAAATTTCGGAAGATCCAGTCGGATCGAGCGGGCGGATGAATCCTTTCCAAGCATGATATCGATGGCAAAATCTTCCATCGCCGGATACAGGACTTCCTCCACCTGGCGGTTCAACCTGTGGATCTCATCCACAAACAGGACATCTCCCTCCTGGAGATTGTTTAAGATCGCAGCCATCTCTCCCGGCTTCTCGATCGCCGGCCCGGAGGTCACCTTTAAGTTCACCCCCATCTCGTTCGCGATGATTCCGCAGAGCGTTGTCTTTCCAAGGCCCGGCGGGCCGTAAAAAAGCACATGATCCAACGCCTCCCCGCGGCTCTTTGCCGCATCGATAAAGATCTTCAGCGTGGACTTTATCTTCTCCTGACCGATATAATCTTTTAAGTACTGTGGGCGCAGGGTCCCCTCTATTTTTTTGTCTTCCTCAGTTTCTTCGGTCGTAATGATTTTTCGGCTCATAACATTTCCTATCTATTTCTTCTATCAGACAGCCGTCTCCGGCTGCCATTTTTACAAAGTTTCATCCTATAAGAATGCCAGATGCTTTAACGCGCCCTTCAGCACGTCCTCGGAAGTCATACCTTCTGTGATCGCAACCTTCTTTACTGCGGTCTGCGCCTCGGACGCGGAATAACCGAGGGCCGTAAGCGCTTCCACAGCCTCTTTTCCAGCTTCCGCCATTCCAGAGAGATCCGTTTTCGGGCTCTCCTCCAGATCTGCACCTGCAAATAATACGTCTTCTGCTTTTATTTTATCTTTGAGATCCAGGATGATCCTCTGGGCTGTCTTTGCCCCGACGCCGGGCGCCTTCGAGATTGCCTTCGCGTCACCGGAGATTACAGCCAGACGCAGCACATCCGGTTTCAGCGCGGAGAGGATTCCCAGGGCACTCTTCGGACCGACCCCGTTCACCCCGATCAGCTGGCGGAACATCTCAAGATCCTGCCTTGAGAGGAATCCGAAAAGACTCATTCCATCCTCACGCACGGAAAAATACGTGTAGATCTTCACTTCCTCCCCAAGACCCGGAAGCTCCCCGAGGACCGATGACGGAATAAAGATCCGGTAGCCAATATTTCCCGCCTCAACAACGACGGAATCTTCCCTCTTTTCTTCCAAGGGACCGCGTATATATGAAATCACTGAATGAACCTCCCTTTTCCTCATCATGTCATGATGCATGTCGTAATCATACCATAGCCGCCATTTAAGTGCAAGCGGAACCGCCGCGGGAATCGAACATATTTTCGTTTTAGCTGTTTTTTGAAATATCTTCCCGGAAAACGCCGCCAGGCTTCTCCTTCGTTGACTTTCCATGTTTTCGCGAGTATAATCAGAAAACACGGAAGCAAAAATTCTGCCGCCTGTTCCATTCATGATTTGCCATATGCAGTTTTCCGAGCAGTCACCAGCATTTTTATGAACCCCAGGCGGATCAGCAATATAAGTATAAGGACTATCACATGATCACTATAGAAAAAACATTCCCTGGCACCATCGCCTATCCGTTGGAGCGCCTTGGCGATCCGGAAAAGCTTGTCTTTTTTGATATCGAGACCACCGGCTTCTCCGCCGACTACAACACCGTATATCTCATCGGCTGTATCTGGCCGGAGGGAGACCATCTCCGCTTCATCCAGTGGTTTGCAGACACGAAAGCCGCGGAGGCCGATGTCCTGACCGCATTTTTTTACTTTATAAAGGATTTTCGCACTCTCGTCCACTTTAACGGGGACATGTTCGATATTCCTTTTGTCACGAAGCGCGCCAAGGCCTTAAAGCTCACCCCCGCCTTTGGCAGCGTGGAAAGCGTCGATATCTTCCGCCGGATCAAGCCCTTTAAGAAGCTCCTTGGTCTGCCGGACATGAAGCAGAAGACCATCGAGCGCTTTCTTAAGATCGGACGCAAGGACCTCTATAACGGCGGCGAGCTCATCGAAGTCTACCTGGACTATCTGAGGACTCACGATCAGGAAGAAAAACATCTTCTTCTCCTCCACAATGAGGACGACTTAAAGGGAATGCCTTCTCTCCTTCCCGTACTCTTCTATCCTGACTTTTTCGCCCAGGATTTCACCCTGGACGCGGTGCGGGAAGCTCCCGGCGAGACAGACCGGCTGATCCTCTCCCTCTCAGGGGACCCGGTGACGATCCTTCCGTCCCCGGTGGCTGCCTCCGTCCCCGCCTACGCTTTCCGGGCAGACAAAGACCGGATGGAGCTTTCCATCCGGGTCTACAAAGGTACATTAAAATATTATTATCCGAACTATAAGGATTACTACTATCTGATCTACGAGGATACCGCGATCCACAAGAGTGTCGGCGAATTTGTCGACAAGGACGCCCGGATCAAGGCGACAAAGGAGACCTGCTACACAAAGAAGGACGGCACCTTTCTCCCCCAGCCCGCAGATATCTGGGTGCCGGAATTCAAGACCTCCTGCAAGGATAAAACAGGATTTTTCGAAGTCCGGAAAGACTGCTTCTCCGATGTGGAAAAGCTGAACCGGTATATAAAAGAGATCTTCTCATTTCTCAAATAAAACCCGCTAATCCAGTATCTTCACACATCAGCCCTGCCGCCTGCGTCAGCTGCAGACGGCAGCGGTTATGCTGCAAATCTCATTCAATGCGAAAACATGCTTAGACACATTCCTGCACCGGACGCGAGTGCTTATTTCTAGTAATCCCCGTCCTTAAGAAGCTTCCTGATATACGCAAAAGTCCTTCTCTCGCCCTTCTCCTTCAACATCAGCAGGATCTTATCCAGACATGCCTTCGTCTCCGGATGCATGACGATATATTCCTTATTTCTGGAAAAATATGTGTAGGGCGCCGCGTCCGTGTAGTTCTTTCCCTGGTAGATCTTCGAGGCCGCGATCCGGTCCATGACCATCTCCGCCAGGTAATTCACCGGCATCTTCACGCCGACGATCTTCCAGTGATCCTCCGCTGTGGACACATCGGTCCAGTACTCGAAGTGGTGTTTATTTCTTCCTTTGTGATGAAGCCATGCGGAGGAATATCCTTTTTCTTCCTTCTCCGCCGCGTTGGGACTTCTCGTTCCCTGGTAATACTTCACGCCGGTCTTAAATTCCTCCCAGGAATACTTCGACAGATCGTGGAGCAGCCCCTGTTTAAAAAGTCCAACCTTAAAGCAGCCTTCCATGACCACCAGCTTGTGATGGGTGATGGTCAGGAAGTGATGCCAGGCGTTGTGGAGCAGTCGTTTTTCTTCCTCATTCAATTTAACAGAACTCATATTTTTACTCTCTCGTTGCCCTCTTAAGCATATCTTCCAGCTCATCCACAGAGAACTTATAATGCTTGTTGCAGAACTGGCAGTTGACCTCGATCTCTCTGCCCTCGTTGATCATGTCCTGGATCTCTTTTTTTCCGATGCTGATGATCGCCTTCTCCACTCTGGAGCGGTCACAGTCACAGTGGAACTGTACCGGCATCTTTGATAAGATCTCAAGTCCGAACTCGCCGAGGATGTCTGTCAGGATCTCCTCCGGAGTCTTTCCCGCATTCAGCAGTGCTGTGATGGAAGAAATTCCGGAAAGCTTCGCCTCGATCTTGTCGATGATCTCATCGGAAGCACCCGGAAGAAGCTGGATGATAAAGCCGCCTGCCTGACGGACCGTGTTGTCCTTATTCATTAGAACACCTAGGGCAACGGAGGACGGAACCTGCTCAGATGTGGCAAAATAGTAGGTCAGATCTTCCGCGATCTCACCTGTGACAAGCTGTGTCTGTCCCACATACGGCTCTTTTAAGCCAATATCCTTGATAACGCTCAAAACGCCAAGGTCCAGGGAACCGCCGACATCGAGTTTTCCCTGTGCATTCGGCGGAAGCATTACATCCGGATTGAACGCATATCCTTTCACATCTCCATGGCCGTTGGCTGTGACAAGAAGTCCTCCCAGCGGACCGCTTCCCTCAATTCTAAGTGTTAAAAGGTCCTTCTCCCCTTTTAAGTCAGCGCCCATCATGGCAGCTGCTGTCATGAGACGTCCTAAGGCAGCCGTAGCCACCGGGCTTGTGTTGTGGGCATTCTTTGCGTTCTCCACCATATCTCTTGTCGTTGCAGCAAAGGCGCGGATCTGTCCTTCCGCAGCCGTCGCACGGATCATATAATCGTTCATGCTCTATTTCCTTTCTTTTCCATATTCTCTCGCGATCACATAAATACGTTCGCTGTCCTCCCGCGGCGGATTCTTCGTAAATGCATCGTAGGCGGCAACAAATTCCATTCCCGCTTCGTGGATGGCACTCTTCACCTCTTCCAGGGAATAAGCCCGCTGATAATGTGTCTCATGGTACTTTCGGAAGAGATCCCCATCCTCACGGACAAAGATCGACAGATCATAGATATTGATCTGCTCCTCCTCATCGTACTGGTTGTCCCAGATAAAGCTGGAGTCATCCCGGTCTTCCGCGATCGTGTTGTCTCCCATGATCTCCCGGTATTTGTACTCCGTATTCATGTCGAAGATAAACACTCCGCCCGGATCCAGGTAATTGTTAACCAGGCGGAATACTTCTGTCAGATCCTCCGGCTCTAAAATATAATTCATACAGTCACAGATGGAGACCACCGCCGCCACCGTGCCGTAAAGTTCAAATTCCCGCATATCCTGACAGAGATACAAAATATCTTTTCCGGACTGTTCCTTCTTTTCCAGGGCAAGCTCCAGCATCTCCTCGGAGTTGTCCACGCCGATCATATCATAACCAGCGTCCGCGAGAAGCTCCGTGAGACTTCCCGTTCCACATCCGAGATCGAGAAGAAGTCCCTCCGTAACCCCCTGTTCCTTTAAAAGCCCTGTCAGATATTCACACCATTCTTCATATGGAATATTATCCATGAAAGTGTCATAGACAGCAGCAAAACCTGTATATGCCTGCATTTTATCTCCTTGATCAGCCTCAGTCCGCGTACAATAATGAAAAAGCCACTACCCGCAATAGGTAATGGCTTACGTTTCATCTTATGCGTTGCGGCCGCAGCACTTTTTGTACTTCTTTCCGCTTCCACACGGACACGGATCGTTCGGGTAGATCTTGTGACCCTGACGGCGTACAGTTCCAGAAGCTTTCTGTTTCTTGTAAAGCTCTGTTCTTGTCTCAGCGGAAAGGATCTCAGACCACTGCGGAAGCTCATAGAGCCAGGAAGCCTTAGCTTCTACCATATTGTAGTAAAGCTTTTCCGGATCGATCTCAATCTTAACAACGGTATCCTCTGCCATTGTGTCGATCGGGTTCTCATATCCCTTTAAGCTCTCATTGATTCCATCAAGGAAACCAGTCATAATGAGAACTTCTGTGCCATACTTCTCAGCAAGTTCTTTTACAGTTCCCTCAACAACTTCTGTCGGGTTGGAAAGGATCTTCTCGTAGATGCCTTTTTCGATCGTAAAATAGTTTGTCCAGAGTTCTTCTTTCTTTTTATCATCGAGACCATCGCCGTAAGCGAGGCTTCTCCATGTTTCAAGTAATGTTGCCATATCAGTTCCATCCTTTTCGTATACTGTTTCTATTTCTTTTCCGCACCATCCATTTTCAAAAGGGCAGACTGGTACAGAAAACGTCTAATGCACATTATAACATAGGATATTTTTTCTGTAAACAGGAAAATTTTTTGTGCATTGGAAATATTAAATGTGACAGGTCCGGTACGTGTTCTGTACCATTACTGGGCATTCTGCTTCGTAATATACCCCTCATCATCGATCACCGCCTCCGGAGAGATGCTTCTCATGTAATTGATGATCCGCTCCTTCTCCGCTCCTTCCGCCTTCGCCACGCGGCAATTCGACTGCTTCGCCGGAATAAACCGCAGGGATTCCAACCCCTCATCTCCGATCACCGCCTCCACGAGGCAGGAATCGAGCGTCTTTGAGTTGAAGAGATAGTTCCCGAGACTGTACACCACCGGGACATCGCCCTGGTAGCCAATGGGCTGCAGCACATGGGGATGGTCCCCGATGATCAGGTCCGCTCCTGCCGCCGCGATCTGGGGCGCCTGCTCCTGCTGCCAGTGATCCAGCTTATCAGTTCCTTCCGTCCCCCAGTGGATGTATACAATGACAAAATCGCTGTCCGCCTTCGCCGCGGAGATCACCTCCAGAAGTTTATTGATCTCCAGACACCGGAATACCCCCGGAGTTGTCTCCGTTGCCCCTTTGGTGTCCGGCGGAAGTGTCCGCTCGATCTGGGTTGCGGAGACGAAGGTGATCTTCCTTCCGTTTGCGATAAAGGATACCGGTTTCACCGCTTCATCCAGGTTTCGTCCCGCTCCCACATAGGGCATTCCGATGGCTTCCAGGGTGTCCAGGGTGTCTGTCAGGGACACTTCGCCGTAATCATAGGCGTGGTTGTTCGCCAGGGACACGAGATCCGCTCCCATGTCAAAGAGCCAGGACGCGTACTTCGGATCCGCACGGAACGTAAATTTCTTTCCCGCCGTGGGCGCTCCGCCCGTCGTATACGGAAATTCGTTGTTTACCATAAAGATATCGGCGCTCCGCATGATGGATAAGAGATCCGCGGAAATTCCACCCTCGATCCCCTGCCCCCTCTTTAAGAGGGATGCCATGATCGCGTAATGGGAGTCGAACAGGATATCTCCCGCAAAGACGATCCGCGTTTTTCCCGTCTCCGCTGTCTCCTTCACGTAGATCTTGTTCGCCGCCATGACTTCCGGGTCCTTTAAGAGGTCCGCGTAAGGATCCGCGGATCCTGTCTCCGCCTCGGAAGATTCCGTCTCATTCTGCTGCAGGACAACATGAGGTTTTTCACCGCCTGTTTTGCTGTCCACGCTCTCCTGTGTAGTATCACTATTCTCCGCAGGCTCAGCCGTTTTCGTCTCCTGACTTACCTCAACCGCAGCCGTCGTCCGCACGGTCCCCGATGCCACACTGCTGCATCCGCCAAGCAGAACGACCGCCAACAGGACCGCTCCGCAAATTACCGCTATTTTTCTTCTCATCATACACTCCCATAAGCAGAATTCCTTTAAATTCCACCATTTTCCCTTTTGTTTTTTCTCCCTAAAGCTTACCAGATTTTTTCCTGTTCCGCAACATTACTATATAGAGAAAAAGGCGGCAAAGCCGCCCATTCGCAGCTCCACCGCCTTTATCCATCCTTTTATCGTAACTATTCAGTACCTTCATAGTTACACGCAAAAATCCATTCCAGATCAGCTTCGCTGATGGGATTTTTGCCCTCCAGCCTATGTTTTCTTACGGTCAGCGCAGCAAGTGCGCAGACCTACTGAACAGTTACCTTTTATCCTAACTTTTATCCTTTACTGCTTCTCAGCCTTTCACCGCAAGACTACCAGCTGTGATCGCCTTTCCAGACTTTCTGTCAAACAGAAGAATGTCCGTTCCCGCGATATCAACACCTGTCTCTTCGCCAAGTTTAAAAGTAACACCGCCGAAGATAACGCCTGTCAGCAGGTACTTTCCGATCCTGAGCTTCACGGTAGATTCCATGCCGGTCGGCATCGCACCGTAGATCGTGGATGCGATGGATCCGTCCTTTGAGAGTTTCAGCGCCTCCGGACGGATCGCCAGGACGAAGTCCTCGTTGGTGATCTCCGGCTCTTCCTCCACCGCATAGTCAGACTCGTCAACCTTCGCGATATGGTACTTAAATACCTCGTCCTTGTTGCTCTTCTCAACGGCCTTCTTATCCTTTAGCATCTCAATCCTCTGAGCTTCCAGATCAGCCGCGTCTTTATCTCTCTTTGCGAACCATGCCGCCATATCGATAGGCTCGTTCGGTCGGAATGTCGCTTCGAGATCATCCAGAATCCTAAAGCTGAAACTTCCATCAGCCTGTTCTTTTCCCTTCGCCTCCACAAAGTTGATGGACGGATTTCCGACGAAGTCCGCTACGAAAAGGTTTGCCGGCCTGTTATATACATCAAGCGGAGCATCATACTGCTGAAGCACACCATTGTTGATCAGACAGATCTTTGTCGCCAGTGTCATGGCCTCCATCTGGTCATGGGTGACATACACAAAGGTACTTCCCGTCTCAACATGAAGTCTCTGCAGCTCATATCTCATCTCGAGACGGAGCTTCGCATCAAGGTTTGACAGCGGCTCATCCATGAAGAGAACTGCCGGTTCCGGTGCCAGGGTTCTCGCGATGGCAACACGCTGCTGCTGACCGCCGGAGAGCTCTGCCGGGTAACGGTTCATGAACATGCCGATCTTGACGATCCTGGAAACTCTGCGGACGGATTTATCGATCTCTTCCTTCGTGAGTCTTCTGTCTTCTGTCAGAACTTTTCCTCCGGATACGATGGCACATTCCTCATTTAAGGACTGCCCCTTTGACTCATAGGACTTCTTGATTCCGTCAAGCTTCTTTATCAGCTCCTCCGCCTTCGCCTTTGCGGCTGTGTCCGGATCTGCCGCGTCCTGAATCCCGTATCCGTAGAGGATCTTCGCGGTATAAATAGAGAGGATGAATGCGTCGATAAATTTCAGATAGACTTTATCCGTGTCGAGCTTACCCCTCTTATCGCGGCACTCTTCCACTAACTCTTTGATCTTCTTTCCGCTCTTCAGCGCCCGGATCAGCTCCCCCGTCGTCATGGCATCAAAATCGTATTTCGGAAGTTCTTCCTTGATATTGCTTAAACCAAAAGAAATATTCTGGTAAACGGTCATGTTCGGCCACAGCGCGTAGTTCTGGAACAGGAATCCGACCTTACGCTTATTGGCCGGAATGTTGATTCCCGCCTCGCTGTCAAACACAACCTTATCTCCGATCTTGATCTGACCAGTCGTCGGTGTCTCGAGCCCCGCGATCATGCGGAGGATCGTTGTTTTTCCGCATCCGGACGGTCCGAGCAGTGTGATGAAGGAGTTATCCGCGATGTCAAGATCCAGATGATCGACTCCGAAGAATTTTCCCCAGCGTTTTGTTATATTTCTCAATGTGATTTCCGGCATATTAATTTCCTCCTATTCCATCGTCAAGGCTTGCACCTGTCAGCTTATTGACTAACGTATTGAAGATCAGGATCGTAACGATCAGGATCAGGTTGATCGCGCTCGAGAACGCGTACAGACCCATTTCATCGAAATAGTCCAGCGTCGTCGAGAGGATGAAGCCCTGCGTACATAAGAGCAGGAACAGTGACAGTTCACGGAGACATGTCATAAACGGAAGCATGTATCCACTGATGATCGCGGATTTCTGTATCGGGATAATGATCCGGAACATTCTCTTCGTCCATGGAATGTCCTGTATGATCGCCGCTTCCTCGATCTCATTGCTGATCTGCAGCATGGAGTTTAACGCACTCCGGCTCGCAAACGGAATGTACTTGATCGTACCTGCGATGATCAGCAGCGTATATGTATTGAAGAGGTTGATCTTCTCGTTGGAGAAGAGGATGAAGAATGCAGCACCGACAGCGATGGAGGGCATCAGATACGGAAGGAATGCCACGCCGTTTACATAGCTTGCCCAGCGGCTTCTGCGGTTCTTCGCGACCGCGTATCCGATCAGGGTACCGATGGTACCTGCGATCAGTGCACAGCAGACAGCAACTAAAAGTGTACCGGCAAACGCGTGCCAGATCGTACTGTTATAGAGGATACCGTGCTGTCCGTACATACCGTTCTCGGTGATATTCTCTTTCGTGATCCACCATTTCGTGGTCAGGTTGCTTAAGTCTTTCGTGTAGAGGAAGCTGTAGTCTCCCGGGTTCGGGAGAAACGTCTCAAGGGCGAAGGAAAAGATCGGGAAGATACTTGTGAAGAAGGTCAGAATGATCATCACAACTGCAATCGCGTATTTTCCGACTTTTCCAAGGTTCATCTTCGATAACTGACCGGATTTGCCGGTGACGGTCGTATAGTTCTTCCGGCTCTTTAAGCTCACCTGATTCATCGTGAGGATCGCCACACCGAAGATCATCATGATGATGGCTAAAATACTCGCTTCACCGGTGTACTTGGAGTTTAAGGAAATGTACTTCGTGGAAAGTGTGGTAAGTCCAAGGTAATGCGGTACCGGGTAGCTTCCCATGGCGCTTCCGAATACGAGAAGGATCGTCGAGAGGATCGCCGGTTTTACCATCGGAAGCGTAATGCGAAACATCGTCTTCCATTTCGGTGTATCGAGGATCGTCGCCGCTTCTTCCAGATTTGCGTCCATATTCCGGAAAATTCCGCCGATCAGGATGTAAGCGAATGGCGCGTAGTGAAGTCCCAGAACCACAGAGCTCGGAAATAATCCCAGACACCACCATTTCGGCATGCAGATGCCGGTAAGGGATGCAAGGAGTCCGTTGGACGTACCAACGACTGCGTTGCTGTTAAATACGTTCTGCCATACAACCGCTAACGTCCACTGCGGCATGATGTACGGGAAAATAAAGATGGAGCTTAAATACTTTTTGAATTTCAGGTTCGTTCTTGTTACCAGAAACGCAAAGGTTCCGCCGTAGAGAATAGAGATCGTACAGGTAAAGACTGCTAAGAGGATCGTATTCCACAACGGCTTCCAGAGGTTTGTCTTCGCCAGACGGCTTGTAAAGAGGTCCACATAGTTGATCAGCGTGTAACCGGACGCCTTTCCGGCGAGATGGGCGTCAATGGTTCCCGGATGGATCGTGATCGTATCTTTTACGATGGCGATGATCGGCGCAACAGTGGAGAACGTCAGTACGATGCCGAACAGGAGAAGGATGATGTTCTGCGGTTTTGAAAAATATGTTTTTACACGATTGTATCCGTTCACAGAATTGTCCGCTCCTTTCATTTAAAACATGGATGCCGTTTTTCTCTCACGGCAGATGCCATATGTAACATGAGGGCGCCGCACACATGTACGGCACCCTCGAACTATCTTGTTTCATGCAACTGTTCAATAGGTCTGCGCATTCACTGCGCGGACCGTAAGAACGCGTCGCGCAGTAAGCAAAAATCCCATTGACGAAGTCAATTTGGAATGGATTTTTGCATGTAACTGTGAAGGCACTGAGCAGTTACAGGTTCATTTACTTTGCAGAGTCGCTGTACTTCGTGAGAAGCTCGATCCAGCTGCCGACTGTAAAGGAAACGGATGCACAGTAGTCCGGATCTTCCAGAACTAACTCACCGTCTGTTGTCCACCAGTCATATCCACGGTCGTCCTTGCACGGGAACTGGTCTTCGCCGGCCTCGTTGTAGCCGCCCTTGCTGTGCTGGTAGGTTTCCTCGATCGCTGCAGCAACTTCCGGGTTAGCGGAGTAGCCGCCCATGTCTTTGCCCCATGCGGAGAATCCGTCCTCTGTACATGTCATGTACTGGATGAATGCGCATGCGGTCCACGGAAGCGGGCTGTTGTTTGTAACGAAGAGATAATGGCAGTAACCGTAACCACCGATACCTTTGTAGCCGTCCTGATAAGCGGCAACCTTAATGTTATTTAAGGAAACGCCTGCGGACTCTTCTACGGAACGAAGTTTGGAATAAACTAATAATCCGGCCTGATCTGTTGCAGAATCCGTAACAAGTGTGTTGCAGATCGGACCATCATCTGTCTGCTCATTGTAGTTCTCAACCCAGAGCTTGATCCATGCGAGGGCATATGCGCCGTTCTCACCAAGTCCAAGATCCTCAGCATCTGTTGCCATCTCGTCGATAACCGGTTTGAAGTATGCCTTCTTTGTGTCATCGAGAGCATCGTAAGCATCCTTTAACCATCCTGCATACTTATCTTCTGTCAGCATGTATAAGAAGTTCTTTCCAACGATCTCGGAATCGATATCCATGTATAACGGATGAACGCCCTCTGCTACGAAATCCCAGCAGTTCTTATATTCAGCGCTTCCTGTGCTGTTATACATAAATACTTTGTTTAATGTCTGTAATGGAAGGAATCCTTTATATGCGTCCGGTGTTGTTCCGTTTGCCTCTGCCCACTCTTTTGGGATGTAGGTCTTTAAGATTCCCGGCTGAACCATCTTTGACTCGATCTGGTTGCCATCCTGGATCAGGGTCATCGCGAAGGTTCCTTCTGTCTTTAAGGAGTCTGCGGTCAGCTGCTCAAAGATCTTGTTGTTCTTCGGCTGCTGCCACTCATATTCCATTTTGTAGGACGGATCGATAGACTGCAGATATTCGATAAATAACGGCAGCGCACTCTTTCCGCGGCTGGAGTTACCAACACCGTAGAAGGTCTTTCCGTTGGACTCTTCGATGGCTTTCTTCGCCAACTCTTCCATGGACATTCCTTCTGCTTCCTTGATGATCTTTTCAACATCAGAAAGATTGGTATCGTCTGTGGACGCAGCCTCTGTTGCCGCCTCGCTTGCCGCCGCTGTGGTCTCACCGCCGGCTGCTGCTGTCGTAGCTGTCGTTCCGCCACCGCCGCCGCATCCCGCGAGGGACATCGCTGCCATGGAAACTGCAAGTGCCAATGACAAAGTACGTTTTCTCATAAAACTTTTCCTCCTTCATTTACTGGGTCATCTTGTTTCTCTCACGACTCATTTTGTACTTTTATTATAGTAGCGCACAGGAAATTTTAACAGTGGACAAAACTGCGATAGTTTGTGGAATCCTGTGAATCTGTATATTTTCATTCCATATTTCTAATATTTTTGTGCATTTTCGACATATATTTTTCTGTGGCAGAATTGGAAGCACCGGCATATTGCTGTATATTCATTTGAACATCATTCGTCCGCACACATCTTTCACCCATCATGCTGGTCTGCAGGATCCATCGTCAGTTCCGGACGCAGGAGTTCAAAGCCGTCCGCTCTTTTCTTATAATTGATCTCGTATTTATTAGTATTTCTTATTTATAAATATTAGCACAACTTTTATATATTTTATTAAAAACCTGTAAAATTCCTTACACAGACCAATTTCCAAAACATTTCTTTTTTCTTATGTAAATATTGTGCAAATTGAATATTGACAGAAACCGCCATTTAATGGTAATTTTACTGTAAGTTCGCTCAGCGTTTTCATGATACGACAAACGCTGTATAAGAAAATATAATGAAGAGGTGTAGACATGCAGGAATTAAAACCGATCAAAGAAGGAAAAGTACGCGAAATTTATGACAACGGGGACAGCCTTATTATGGTTGCCACTGACCGTATCAGCTGTTTTGACGTGATCCTTCACAATGAGGTTACCTCCAAAGGTGCTGTTCTGACCCAGATGTCCAAATTCTGGTTTGACCTGACAAAGGATATTCTCCCGAACCATATGATCTCCGTTGATACAAAGGATATGCCGGAGTTCTTCCAGCAGAAAAAATTTGAAGGAAAGACGATGATGTGCCGCAAGTTACATATGCTGCCGATCGAGTGCATCGTCCGCGGATATATTACAGGAAGCGGCTGGGCAAGCTACAAAAAAGACGGTACCGTCTGCGGAATCCGTCTTCCGGAAGGCTTAAAGGAATCCGATAAACTCCCGGAGCCGATCTATACTCCGTCCACAAAGGCTGAGATCGGTGACCATGACGAGAATATCTCCTTCGAGCAGAGCATCGACCATCTCGAGAAATACTTCCCGGGAAAGGGCCGCGAGTATGCGGAGCTTCTTCGTGACAGCACTATCGCTTTATATAAAAAATGTGCAGAGTACGCCCTCGCAAAGGGAATCATCATCGCCGATACAAAATTCGAATTCGGTCTTGACGAGGAGGGCAACCTCGTGATCGGTGACGAGATGCTCACACCGGACAGCTCCCGATTCTGGCCGGCAAAAGGCTATGAGCCGGGTCACGGTCAGCCGTCCTTCGACAAGCAGTTCGCCCGCGACTGGCTTACTTCCCATCCGGGCAACGACTGGACACTTCCTCAGGAGATCGTTGATAAGACTATCGCGAAATATCTGGAAGCATATGAAATGATCACCGGGAAAAAATTAGAGGCATAACCCCCACAAATCTCCGCCTCTGAGTTTTCCTATTTAGTTCCTCATTTTTACGAAAAAAGCGTCCGGAATCCATCTCTATGGATCCGAACGCTTTTTTCTGTTGTTCTGTCTTCACCTGCCTGAGGGACACTGCCGCTTTCGGGTCCCTGGGATCTTCTTATTTTAAAATATCCTGTCTGCAGATATGGCGGATCTTTTCCGCGTCAAGTCCCCGGATCACTTCCACAGCAAGATCTGCTGCCGCTTCCAGATCAGATTTCGCACAGAAATTATAATGGGTATGAACATACCGGCTCGGGACGCCGAGAACCAGAACCGGAACCGCCTTTGCTGTCAGGCTGATCTTTCCCGCGTTCGTGCTTCCGCCACGGCGGACTGTCTCCTGAAATGGAATTCCGAATTTCTTCGCAAGCTCTTCCGCGTACTCGATAAACACCGGATTTGAAATATAGCTCTTATCCATCCTGCGGATCTGGACACCGCCCCGCATGTGCCCCTGTGTCTGGGCAGCACTGAAATAGAAATCATCTGACGGGGAGCCCTCAAAGACAATCGCCAGGTCCGGACGGACAATCTGGGATGTGACTGTGGCACCTCTTGTTCCAACTTCCTCCTGAGCCGCAAACGCTCCGGTCACCCGTACCGCCAGCTGATCCTTCTCCCCGCACAGACGGGTCATGGTGTCGATAATGCATGCACAGCCTGCACGGTTATCAAACGCTTTTCCAAAGCAGAGATCACGTTCCTCATCGTAGGAAAATGAAACTTCCGGGACTGCCGGATCTCCAATGGAAATACCGAATACTTCTGTCACTTCTTTCCTGCTCACTGCGCCGACATCCACGCTCAGTGTCTCAATACTCAGCGACTGGGAAGCCCGCTCTGCCTCATTCATAAAATGGATCGGCTTGGACGAAATAATTCCCCGTACAAGTTTCCCGCTTCTGGTCCGGATCATTACTGTGTGTGCCGGAAGGTTCGTGAGGATCACTCCACCGAGCATGAGGATCTCCAGGCTTCCGTTTTCTCTGATGCTCTGTACCATAAATCCACATTCATCTGTATGGGCATCCAGCATCACGACCGGTTTCTCCGGATCCTCACCGGGCATACGCGCATAAAGGTTATTCATCGCGTCATTTTCCAGCTCCAGACCTTTGCAGTACTTCGCAACCGTGCGGATTACATCCTCCTCAAATCCGCTCGGTCCAAACGCATCGCAGATCTCCCCAAACATCTTTACATTCATACTGATTCCTCCTATATTTTCATTTTAATTCTTACCTTTTTCCATTGATGGCCTCCAACGGCTTGTTTTTTCAGGATCCAGATTATTTTTCCTGTATCTCCGATGGAGCAACACCCGCAATTTTTTTAAATGTGTTAGAAAAATACGCAATATCTTTATATCCGACTTTTTCTGCCACTTCGTACACCTTGTTTCGGTGGTCCGAAAGCAATTCCACTGCCTTTTTCATCCGGTACCGTGTGAGCCACCCCATCACCGTATATCCTGTCTCTTTCTTGAAGCAGTGGCTCAGGTGGCCTTCGCTGATCCCCACCGCACCTGCGATCTTCGCCACATTGATCGCACTTTCCCCGTAATGAGATGCCATATAAAGCACCGCGTCCCGGACGTATCCGGTAAGGCCCGCGGTATTTTCATCGAATGGCAGACAGAGCCGGATCACCGCGGCATTGATCTCCGATCCGTCACCTTCCAAAGCTCCCGGATATTGCTCCTTTACCGGTGCCTTATCCAGGACAGATCTGCTCAGACCGGTATCTCTTTGCTTCCCCCGATCTGTCTCGATCCGCTCTTTCGCCCTGAGGATCGCGCTCTCCAGCTCTCCGTCCTCGAACGGCTTTAGCAGATAATCAAATGCATAAAGCTTCAACGCCTCTCTGGCGTAGGAAAACTCGCTGTACGCGGTCAGAAAGATCACCTGTACCGGATTTTTCTCTTCCCGAAGCTTCTTTAACATCTCAAGACCGTTCATCTTAGGCATCCGGATATCGCAGATCATCAGGTCCGGATTCTTTTTATGGACCAGTTCCAGCGCGTCCAACCCGTTTTCCGCCTCACCGACGACCTCGCAACCCAGCGAGGCCCAGTCCGTCTCACCGACAATGCCCATCCGGACGAACCGCTCATCATCTACAACGATCACCTTGATCATAACAGCTCCCCCCTTCCCTTTTTCCATTCCCCATCGGTCATCAGGATCTGTTCTCCATACTGGGCGCAGGCTGTCCGGAGCCATTCACCGGTATTCTTATCGTTACCTTTGTTCCGCCTGCAGCCAGCCGCTCTGCCCTGAGACCGTAGTCTTTTCCATAATGAAGCCGGATGATCGTATCCACATTGTAAAAGCCGATGTGGCCATTCTTCTGTTCCTTGTCCCGGTTTCCGAGCCGTCGGATCACTTCATCGCTGATCCCGCATCCGTCATCTGAAACCTCGATCACAAGCTCCTTCCTTTCCAGATATGCCCTGACAAAAATATGCCCCTCATCCGCATCCGCCAGCCCATGGATCACCGCATTTTCCACGATGGGCTGAACGATGAGCTTTGGAACCAGGATCTCCTCCGTCTCAGGAGCGATCTCATAGCGGAAATCAAACTTTCCGTTAAACCGGATCTTCTGGATCTTTGCATAGCTTTCCACCAGTGTCATCTCTTCCTGCAGCGTGATAAACTGGGCGCTTGAAATACTGGTCCTTAAGATCTTCGCAAGCTTTGCCGCCAGCGTCGCGATCTCCGGAATATGGTTCGCCTTCGCCACCCACTTCATCGTATCAAGGGTATTGTAGAGAAAATGCGGATTTAGCTGGGACTGCATCATGGCGATCTGGGTCTCGTTCAGCTCCTTTTCGCGCCGAACCCGCTCCTCCATGTAGGAGGAGATCCTCTTTGTCATGATATTAAAATTTTCCGCCAGCTCCCCAAACTCGTCCTGACGTTCCATGTCCACATGGGTATCCAGATTTCCCTCCTGAACCTCATCCATGGCATCATGAAGTACATGGATCGGCTTGGAAAGAAAGGAGCTGATCCCGATCGCGACACCAACACTTAAAAGAAAGCTTCCCGCGGCCATGAAAAGAAGAACTGTATACATGGATCTCGTGGTATCACTCGTAAAAACATGGGGACGGATCAGGACGCTGTAAAGCCCTGTATCACCCAGCTTTGAAACGTAAATACTGTTGTTGTTCCAGACCTCCGTCAGAGGTTCCCCCTGTAGAAAACGGCTTCTCAGAACATCTCCGACCGTCTCCCCCGATGCCGTGCCTACACTGTACACGGTCTCCAGAAATCCATTGAGAATACAGATTCCGTCCTGGCCACTGTATGTGCCGGAGAGCGCCTTCGCGAAATGCTCCGCCGTCATTGTGACCACAAAATATCCAGAACATTCCTCCGAATTTCCGGTCACCGCTCTGGCAAACCGCAGGACCTCATCACCGCCAATCTCCAGATCACTCCGGATGATCAGGTCATTCGGATGGGCATGAGCCTCTCTCAGGATCCCCCAGTATACCGGCAGCGTCTGTCCGTAGGTACGGTTTCCCGTAGAGTACAGGCAGGAGCCATCCGCATTGTAGAGATGAAATCCCGCCATCTCACGACATGCAGCGGTCGCCCCGTACAGACTGCGATACACTTCATTCTTCTTTCCAAAGCTTTCTTTTTTCAGCGCCTCGGCGACCAGCGGATCCGTACACAGTTCCTCCGCCGCGTCATGGTAAGCGTCAAACAGCGTCATCAGCTGATGCTCTACCGCACCGGCAAGCTCCATATCCTTTTTCTCAAAATCTCTTCCGACCTTCACCTTAAACATCTGAATCAGAAACACACAGCACACGATCAGTGGAAGAACAGACACAGCGAGAAAACTCACAAGAAGCTCACGCCGGAAAGATCTCTGGATAAAGTTCTTCATGATCCACCTCCGTTTCCTGCCATGAGCGCCGCCCATCTTTCCAAAATGGATTTCTGGTTTTTTACTGCCCATCCAAGATCGAAGTCCATGATCGATCCCTCTTCCTTCTGATCCGGGGTAATATCATCGCGGACCGTCCGTCTGTAAAGCTTCTCGACAGCCAGTCTCTGGACATCAGGACTCACGATAAAATCCACAAAAAGCTTCGCGTTTTCTTCATGCTCCGCACCCTTGATCACCGCGCATCCGTCTGCCACCGCGCTGGTTCCCTCCCGCGGATAGACGATCGAGATCGCCGCGCCGCGGTCGATATACTTTTTCGCAGTTTCCTCCAAAGTCAGACCAACCAGATATGTTCCCTCTGACACCTCATCAAGCACGGCGCCTGACCCCGCCGCCATCCGGCGGCCGAGCACTCTGGCAAACTGTTCCAGAACCTCGTTTTCACGCATCGGCAGGACCTGGATCATCGTTTCCAGCATCGTGCAGCTGCTGCCGGATCTTCCCGGATCCGCAAAGGACACCTTTCCGTCCCAGTCCCCGTCAAACAGATCATCAAATCCCCGCGGGGCAGAAGCCGCGTCCACCAGCTTATTGTTGTAGATCAGAACAATGGGAAGCTCCGTAAACGGAGTCCAGACATGATCCTCAGTCCGGTATATACTCTCGATATGATCGCTCTGGGTACTCTCGTATGACACGAAGCAGTCCTTAAAGACCTCATAGCTCTCCACACCTCCGCCAAACATCACGTCACAGGATCCCTTTTCCCCCTCTTCCCTGATCCGCTCCAGAAGCTCCGTCGTTCCCCCGGGAACCACTTCTACCCAGATTCCGGTCCGCTCCTCAAACTCCTTTATGATCGGCGCATAGACCTCCTGCTTGTGGGAAGTATACACCGTAAGCCTCTTCTCCTCACTCACCTTCTCCGGTCCCTGTCCGCTGCTCTCCCCTGCGCCACAGCCCGCCGCACTCATCGCTGCAACTGCAATTCCAAGGAACACCGCCCATACGTTTCTCTTTCCCTTCACTCCCCGAAATCCCCCCTTTGATTCCGATCAGATTGAATTTCTATCGATAACTCTTTTCCTATAATCTCATTCTGTTTCGTCGCTCTTTTTAGTCTATTCTAACATATTTTCCCTGAAGAAACCATCACTTTTATATAATAAAAAAACCGCCGCACCTCCACGATCTCCCCGAAAGGAAATCATGTTCGGTACGGCGGTTTTTCGCCTGGCTCCGCGTGAACACTGAGAAACAGGAACGCCTGCCCTTTCTCATTATGAATTATCTTCTTGTCCGCCTTACGGCGCCCAAAAAGCTTCGGACTTCGTACTTATACTGCCCCGGCATTAGAATTGCTCATGAAAGCAAGCTTTCAACACAATTCTATCACCAGGTCAGTGCAATTCAACGTTTATTTACTTTCTCATCTCAAGAACATCCGCAAATGCCTCGATAGCAGTTGCAGCCTGTCCGAAGTCTCTCATCTGCTGGTCAACACCAAGCTTGATGTGCGGGATACCTGCGTTGTCGAGAGCTTTCTTGAGGTACGGATACTCCATCTCCTCCGGATCGCAGAACTGCTGCATGAAGAGTACAAGCCCCTGAGCGCCGCTCTTCTTAACCATGTCAGCTACGAACTCGCCACGGCGGTTCTTGGAAGACTGCGGATCGTAAAGAAGGATATCGTAATCCATGTTTGCAAACTGTTTTGCAAGAGCTCTAAGAGCATCCTGCTCGTCCTCCGGAACATCCGTACGGAAGGAACGGCTCTCATGAGCAACATCATCAGCTGCGATCGCGATGTTGTTGTTCTCGAAGATTTCAAGAAGCTTCGGGTTGTCTACGATGATACCGGATGTAACAACCTTTGTTCCCTTCCAGTCACATACCGGAAGAGCTGCGAGCTCTTTGTTTAACTCTTCAAGTTTTGCAGTGTATTCCGGTTTCTCCATGAAGAAGAATGCCTTTAATACTGCAGAACGCTTTGTAGGAGTTACAACGTCGCAGTGCTCGTTAGCGAGTTTTACGAACTCACGGCGGGCTGCACGGCTCTTGTTGTAAACCTTGATTGCGTCAAGGATCGCATCGTTGGTGATCTCGTGACCACATACTTCCTCGAGGTCAGCCTTAACGTTTGCGTACTCCTCCTCACAGAACTTAAGTCCGAACTCTTCGAAACGGTTCTGCGGATGAGCAAGGAAGATAACTTTCATCTTGTCGCCCATAGCAACACGGAAGTTCTGGCTCATCGGACGTAATGTATCACAGATTGTTGGTGTGATGATTCCGTCTAACTGATCCATAGTTCCGTCAAGGAGCATCTCAAGTGCGAGCTGAGCGATCGTGCAGTAGAAGGTTGCACAATACTCTTTTGCACGGCTGATCGTCTTGTTGTTGGAGCCCCAGATTCCCATCGGAACCATGCCTGCAGCATACACAAGCTCTTCCGGAGCGTAGTACGGGAGAACGCCGATGACCTTCTTGCCCTGTGCTTTATATTCAGCAAGCTGCTGTTTCGGAGTTGCAGCTTTTACTTTAAATTCGTCTAATAATGCGTTGATACTCATGGTCTATTTAGCCTCCTTTGCCTGGATGTTTGCTTCCATAGCCTCAACAAGACCCTGTACTCGTGTCTCGTACTGAGCGGCATTGAAGTTACGCGGGTCAGCCTGGTCACCATCGAATCCTGCGCACGGAATACCAAGATCCTTTGTGAAGCGGCGCTGCATCTCTGCCATGTAACCGGACCACGGCTTACAGCTTCTGTTGTAGTGAACGAGAACGCCATCTACCTTGTTGTCACGGCAGATGCCTTCACGCCATGCAACACCCTGCTCGATACATACAGAGTTCGGTGCTTTGTAGTAAGCACGTGCCATCTCATCCAGACCATTATATACGAAACCGAATGCCGGTGCGTATACAACTGCTGTTACGTTGACGCCGTTAGCCTTTAACGGTTTGAACAGTGCCGGAAGCTTCGGCCAGCACGGAATACCCTCGAACATTACACGGTATTTCTCCGGGAACGGAGTTGTTGTCTCGCCCTTAGCGATCGTCTCGTCAAGGTCTTTTGCTAACTGCTCAAATGCCTCAGCAGCCTCAACTCTTGCACGTGCGGTTACAACGTCAGCCATATGGTTGAACAGGTCGAAACCACTGTACGGAGCCGGTTTGTACTGTAAGTAATCACAGACTTTTAACCATGCCTTTGCTGTACGGTTTGCGTTCTCACATGCATGCTCGAACTTCTTCTCGTCGAACTTCTTGCCTGTGAGTTCCTCTAACTGCTTGATTGCCTTATCAAACTGTCCACGAACATAGCGAACATTCTGATCAGCAACTTCTACAGTGTTGTTGTACGGGATATCGATCATGATAAGCGGAACATTGCACATGCGGGCGATGTTCTCATACCACTTTGTCATACAGTTACAGATGTTGTTGCAGCAAAGAACGAAATCCGGCTGCGGGATCTGCATCTGACGGATCGGGGAGATCGCTGCAATACGGCGCTCTTTATCCGGTCCATCCGGAAGCTTTTCAAGCTCAAGAAGGTTTACAAGCTCAAGATACGGAGTCTGAGTCTTCGGATCTTTTTTCGGCTTGCCTGTTGCCTCATCGATCACTACGTTTCCGTCTGCATCCTTTAACGGCTTACCTGTGCTCGGATCGATGATGTACTCACCTGTCTCCGGGTCAAACTTACGCGCTACACGGACACCGGCTGCGTAAGCAAGGCTGATACGTGCGTATCCGCAGATATCGTTGTCGTAACCAAGATCCTCAGCTGCCTGACACATAAGCTCACCGTAACGGTTTGCTGCGATACCAGCTGCCTGGTTCTCCGGGTACATAACGTTTAAATCAAATGCTGCTGCGAGCTCGCACGGGAATTTGGAAGAAGACCAACCAACTAACTCGCCTCTCTTTTTGGCTTCGCGCGCGTCTTTATGAACGTCATCTACGACTTTACGCAGCGCAAGAACACCAGGGCTAACCTGCTTTGCCATAATAAATATCCTCCATTTCTTATCAAACATGGCTGCTTATGTTATTTACAGCCATAGATCTGCATAAACTAATAATGATTATGCGCGGCGGCTTGCTGCCTGATATGCATATAAAGCTGCACCAAGCGCACCGTTATACTGTGTCAGAGGAGATCTGTGGATCTCACAACCAAGCTCATTCTGAAGAGCCTTGACTACACCCTCGTTCTGAGCAACTCCGCCAGTCATAACGAGTGCCGGAACAACTCCGATCCTATGGGCGAGTCCAGTGACACGGTGAGCCACGGAGCGGTGGATACCGGCGATAATATCGCACTTATCGGTTCCCATCGACAGCTGGCTGATAACCTCACTCTCCGCAAACACGGTACATGTGGAGCTGATCTCCACTCTCTTCTTGGACAGGGAATCAAGATGTCCCAGATCCTGGACCTTAACCTCAAGAACGCCTGCCATAACATCCAGAAATCTTCCGGTTCCTGCAGCGCACTTATCGTTCATCTGGAAATTGGTCATTGCACCGTTATCAATATGAAGGACCTTAACGTCCTGACCGCCGATATCAATGACGGTATGAACGTCAGGGAACAGGAAGTAAGCTCCCCTTGCGTGGCAGGATAACTCACTCATCTGTTTGTCTGCAAAATTCATTAAGGAATTACGGCCATAACCTGTTGCCAGGGTAAAAGCCATATCCTCTTTTTTCATGCCTGCGTTTTCCAGCACTGCGTCGATCGCACGCTGGGGGCCGCTGGTACCTGCACCTACATCGATCAGGGATTTCGCTACGATCTCCTGGCCATCCTTAAGCATAATGCATTTGGAAGCCGTGGATCCAACGTCAATTCCCAGGGTGTAAATTGCACTCATAATAACCTCCGGGTATACTGAAAATGTAAAATGAAACTGGCTTTGTTATACCAGTATATCCAGGCCAGAGAAAGACTCCCCCGGCCTGGATACATATCATTTTACTCTATCCTTCAGTCAAAATCAAGCCTTGTGAGCGTCATTCCACTCGCGGATTGCACGCGGTGTTACCATCTGGTGCATCGGGCAGATAGACTTCGGATTCTGGTAAGCAGCCTCTGTAAATGCCTGAATGTACGGACGGATATCTGTCATGTCAACGATCTCATCTACCATACCAACCTTAGCGCAGTATGCCGGACGGGACTTATCATGATACAGCTGGATCATATCGTTCATCTTCTTGATGATCGGAGCAAGATCCTCTCCTGCCTTGCTTGCCTTAACAAGCTTTCTGGAGTACATAGCGTTTGCAGCGGTTTCACCCGGCATTACATAGTACTCACATGCAGCTGTACCAAGGGAGTATACGTTTGTATTGTTACCCTGCGGTCCACCAAGTACATAGTGAGCAGCAGCGCTTGCTTTACGAAGAGTAATTTCGAGAGACGGAAGTTTGGAGTTCTCGATGGAGTAGATCAGGGACTGACCTAAACCAAGTAATTCAGCCTTCTCTGCTTCGTCGCCTACATCGATACCTGTTGTATCCTGTAACCAGATCAGCGGAATACGGTCACGGGCACATAAAGTTACGAACTCGTTCATCTTGATGAGACCCTGACGGTACAGCTTTCCGCCGATACCAACGGAGTTCTGCTTATACTCCGGATAGTTCATAAGAAGACCCTGAGTATTCGCGATCACACCAACTAAAAGTCCGTTAACCTTTGCAAGACCTGTTACCATCTCCGGACCATAGCCCTTCTTGTACTCATATAACTGAGAACCATCGAAGAGACGGCCGATTACGTCGTAGATATCATACGGACGTTTTCCGTTCATCGGAATGATGCTGTAAAGATCTTCTGCCGGAAGACACGGTCTCTGCGGATCATCAACACGGAAGAACTCGAGGTTGTATGCCGGAAGGTAGCTGATGTACTTCTTGATGCCTTCGATTACGCCGTAGTCGTTCTCGTAAACCTCACGGAAGAATCCTGTCTCGTCATAGTGGATCGGAACGGAGCCCGGAGCCGGAACGTGCTTCTTGCTGTTCTCGATCTGGGCAGCAACGATCTGCTCAGCAGCTTCCTCGTCAATATATCCCTTCGGGTTCATACCGGAAAGAATGCCAGCACCGCCGACTGCCATGTTAGCCTGGCTGTGTGCGATCAGGATTGTCGGGGAAATGCTGTGGTATCCGCCGCCGGCCGGGTTTGTACCGTAGATACCTACGATTACCGGAATGCCTAACTGGTTTAACTCTGCGTTACGGAAGAACGGAGTACCGCCGCCGCGTCTGTTCGGGTAAACCTGATCCTGATACGGGAAGTCTACGCCTGCGCAGTTTAATAAGTAGATTAACGGAAGATTTAACATCTTAGCAGCATCGGAGCAACGGATCAGGTTCTCTGCCTGTCCCGGTTCCCATGTACCAGCCATCTTCTTGTTATCGGAAGCGATGATGTAAACCCATTTGCCGTTTACACATCCGAGACCGTTGATGATGTTTGTGGAACCCATCTTATTGTCGTTCGGGTTGAAAAGGCTGTTTAACGGGCAGAATGTTCCCTCATCTACAAGAGCGTTGATACGCTGCATTGCGGATAACTGGCCACGCTCGTTTAACTTCTCTTCTGTTGTGATGCCGGCAGCAAGGATCTCAGTAACTTTGTCGTGAATCTGCTTCTCGATCTCTTTGATCTCTGTCTCGTTTTCCGCATTCGGATTAACTAATGCCTTACCAACGGTAGGCATGTTCTGGAAATATTTCGGCATGGAAAAGTAGCCCATGTTCTTCCTCCTTATATACGCGATCGCTGCGGTCAGCGGATTTTGCCAGCCGCTGACCGCGGCATTTATGATTTTACTTTAAATCAGTTTCGATTACTTTGTTTCCTTCGGAACTTTGATGAATGCCTGACCTGGGTCGATCTCTTCACGAATTACGCGGATGATCTCCGGATCCGGACCTTCCATAAGCTGAGCTCTTGTGGTATCGATCTCGAAACCTGTGTTCTCCTGAACCATTTCCGGAGAGGAGAATGGATAGTAGTAAGCAAGGTACATTCTCTTGGTCTCTTCGTCGAACTTCATGATACCAAGATCTGTAACTACCATCTGCGGTCCACGGTTGCCCGGAAGACCTGCTCTCTCACGTCCGCCAGGGCCGTCCATCCAGCCACAGCTTGTGATGTAGTCAACATGCTCCATGAATCTTCTCTTCTGGTGCTGCATCATGATGATTGTGTTACAGAATGTAGCGATACCGTTAGCTCCGCCGGAACCTGTGAAACGTGTGGTCGGCTGAACATAGTCGCCTTTACCGAAGATACATGTGGAGTTTACGTTACCATACGGGTCGATCTGAGCGCCGCCGATGAAAGCGATCATACGGTCAGCGTCATGAAGCCACTCATTCGCCTCGAAGCCTACGAAACGAACGTTCGGCCACTGTACTGCACAGTGAGCCATGAAACGGTTATCACCTACGGAACGCGGTACCTCTACCGGTGAGCAGTCCATAAGTCCGCTCTCTACGATCGGGTGGCAGCTCGGGCAAACCACACGCTTCGCAAGGGAAGCACCGATTAACGGAAGACCAGTACCAACGATAACGATCTGGTTTTCTTTAATATTTTTTGCGATGGCATAAGCCTGCATTTCCTGCTTTGTATACTTTGTATAATCAGCCATTTTTGAATTTCCCTCCCTCAATTAGTGTCTGGTAGAATAGCCAAGATGCGGCTCATTCTTAAGGTTCATGAGGCGAGCGCCGCCAAGGACATTAAGAAGATCATCCTGATCCTTGCAGCCGTATACGTATTTCTGGAGGTAATCCTTGAAGGTCTCCGGAATCTTTGTGCCGTTAGCAGCATCCTCTGCAGCCTGTTTTGCAACTTCTGCAGCCTTTGCAAGCTTCTCGTCTTCCGGTTTCGCAGCAGCAGCCTTCTCAGCCTTTGCAGCAGCCTTTGCGAGCTGTGCCTTTGCATCTTCAGCGTCAAGGTACTTGGAAGCCTTATCGTACTCCTTAAGTCCCTTATCATCATCATCATAGTAGCCATAGCACTGTGCCGGCCATGCACCGTACGGAGTACGAACGACAGCGTCTACGCACTCGCCGAAGATTCTTGTCTTTGTAGGATCACGGCGGATATATTCATCACTTACGATCTCCTCGCAGGTAACGATCGTACGCTTTGCAGCGATTGCGATATCAACATCGTGGAACTCATCACCCTCGATGATGCAGGTTCCATCCGGAGATGCCTGCTGTACATGGATGATCGCGCAGTCAAGCTTCGGAACCGGAACAGCAAGAAGCTTCTCGCCCGGCTCAAACGGGTTCTCGATATCTACGCACTTTAAGTTGTCAACGCCTTCCATTGTTTTTCTCTTCTCTTCGCTGATACCCCAGAATTTAACAAGACCGGAGCCCTGCATCATTCTTACCGGGAGGTACGGAAGACCAAGAGAAGCTGCGTGAAGCTGTAACATAAGAACGTCCTGAGAGTAGTCCTCGTATGTAAGCTCACCTTTCTCGATTGCGGCACGGAAACGACGTGCAACGTTTGTATAACCAGAGTTTGCTGTGTAGCAGTTGATGTAAGCTCTTACACGACCCTCACCGATTAAGGAGTCCCAGTCTCCGCCTGCCGGTCCGGACCAGCCTACAAAACCAGTTTTACCCTGACGAAGGATCTCGTAAACAGCAGCGTACGGTTTACGGTTTGTTGTAAATCCGCCGAGGCAGAGTACATCGTTATCATGTACATACTTCTCTACGGCATCGTGTAATGACATAACTTTATTAGCCACAATAAAGCCTCCTTTATTTATATTTGCAGTTAAAAGGCCTGCCTGTTCTCCTCAGACAGGCCTGAACTGCTTTTAATTCCTGTAAAAATATACCACGATACGGAATGAATTTCAACTTCTGGTTCCGTTTCGAAGGGGTTCGATCAGGCCTTGAACATCAGCATGAAGTAACCGGCTGCTACTGCAGAACCGATAACACCTGCCACGTTCGGACCCATAGCGTGCATCAGAAGGAAGTTGGTCGGATTTTCCTTAGCACCAACAGTCTGGGATACACGAGCTGCCATCGGAACGGCAGATACACCTGCAGAACCGATCAGTGGGTTGATCTTGCCGCCCGTGATCGCACACAGGACTTTACCAAGCAGGATACCTCCAACTGTCGCAAACGCGAAAGCAAGAAGACCCATTGCAATGATAGCCAGTGTCTGGACACGGAGGAAGATCTCTCCGTTTGCTGTAGCGCCTACGGTTGTGCCGAGCATGATCGTAACGATGTTGCAGAGTGCGTTCTGTGCGGTATCGGAAAGTCTTCCGGTAACACCGGACTCACGGAACAGGTTACCGAGCATCAGCATACCAAGAAGTGGTGCTACGGACGGAAGAAGCAGGGAGCAGAACAGAACAACGAATACCGGGAATACAACCTTCTCGACTTTGCTGACTTTTCTTAACTGCTTCATAACGATCTGACGCTCTTTCTTTGTTGTAAGAAGCTTCATGATCGGCGGCTGGATCAGCGGGATCAGAGCCATGTAGGAATATGCGGCTACGGCGATCGGAGCTACAAGATCCGGAGCCAGGTTATTTGCGATATAGATCGCGGTCGGGCCATCAGCACCGCCGATGATACCGATCGCTGCACACTCACCCGGTGTGAAAAGTCCGGTTGCATTTGCGAGCGTAAATGCAACATAGATACCGAACTGAGCGGCTGCACCGAGAAGAAGGCTGACCGGGTTCGCGATCAACGGACCGAAGTCTGTCATCGCGCCGACTGCCATGAAGATCAGGCACGGGAATAAGCTGGACTTAACTCCCATGTACATAATTCTTAACACACCGGACTGATACCAGTGATCTGCCTCATTCATAAGACCTGCAAGTGGAAGGTTCGCAAGGAACATACCGAATGCGATCGGGAGCAGAAGGAGCGGTTCAAACTGCTTCTTGATTGCAAGATATAATAAAACGAAGGATACAAGGAGCATTACGCACTGCTGCCAGGTGATTGCGGCAAAACCTGACTGGGCGAGCAGCTCCGCGAAAACTGAAAGTATATTCACGTGTGGCACCTCCTGCTTAGTTTAAGGTAACCAGAACTGCACCTGTCTCAACGGAATCGCCTGTGCTTACGTTGATGGATGCAACAGTTCCTGCTGCCGGAGCTACGATCTCTGTCTCCATCTTCATTGCTTCCATAACGATTACACACTGACCATAACCAACTGCGTCACCAACTTTAACTTTGATGTCAAGGATCTTACCTGGCATCGGAGCCTCTACGGTAGTTGCGCCTGCTGCCGGTGCTGCTGCTGGAGCCGGAGCTGCTGCGCCTGCAAATCCTTCTTCTACGGTTACCTGATATGCTGTACCATTTACGGTGATAGTATAATTCTTCATTTTAAATTCCTCCAGATTTTATCGATGATTATTTACGTGTAATGGAGCGGATATTTACGCTGTCTGCCGGTACGCCGGTTGCTGCTGCGATCGCTGCAGTGATAACTGCTACCAGTTCTCCATCGTTTGCCGCATTGCCTGCTGCTGGTGCTGCGGTACGTGCCGGCGCTGCTGCCGGTGCTGCAGTCTGTACAGGTGCCGGTGCTGCTGCCGGTGCCTCTGCTCCTGCTTTTTTAGCCTTTACATTTGCCTCAATCTCGTTAACCTTCTTGAAGCTGCTGATAATTAAGCTGATGAAAATCAGTACCAGGAATACGGTACCCATACCCATCAGGGTATTTAATGCTGCCTTCTCCATCTTCTCACCGAAGCTGTAGTTTACAACAAAGGATAACTCGGTCGGTACCAGAGAAGTACCGCCGTAGCTGCTTACGCTCTCCTCAGCGGTCAGGGAGAAAGTCAAGTCTCTCTTCTCAAAGGAAGCCTGAACAACTGCTGTGTAGCTGTCATCATCGGCGCGCTCTACGGTCACGCTCTGAACCTCACCCATCTTGCCTAAATCGTCCTTAGAACTGGTCCAGGAAGAAATTGCAGACTCAATGACTGTGTTTTTCTGCTTCTCAGCCTGTTTCAGCTGTGCTGCCAGATCTTCGTCACTGTAGCTGGCGAACTGCTCCAGATAGCTCTTAGCGCCATCGCTCATGGTCTGCTCGATCTCCGGAGAAATCGGCTCTACCGCTTCTTCAGAAGCGCTACCACAGGCGGACAGAGCGAAAAAGCAGACTGCCATGCAAAGTACAAGCAGCATTCTTTTCATATTCTGTTTCATAAATGTGTCACCTCGTAATTAGATCGTTCCATGCTTTGACGGACGTCCCTCTTTCTTCGTGAATCATATCCTGACAGCATCCATGTTTCTTTCATGGCGCCATCCGTGATACTTCCCACCTATCTGTGTTTGCAGGTGTTTTTGCAAAATTTCCAGAGCTTGTCATCCACTCCGGGAATTCTCCATCTGACACGCTGCGGCAGCAGAGGATTGTACAATCTCCTCTGCATACATAAATGGCATGCACTTCCGTCTATGCGAATCCGACTTTAATAGCCATGCATACATAAACATCTGTACCACTGACTTCTTATTCGATTCTCACATAAGCGCTGTCCGGTGCCTGACTGATGACAAACACTGCCCTCATCCCTGTTTCCGGAAATGATTCCGGCAGCCAGCCGCACTGACATCCCTTTTTTAGCACTACAACTCCGCCGACGGTTCTGATTATATAATCATTATACAATATGTAAAAACACGCTGCTTCCATGCAGTACTAAATCCGGAATCTGCATTCTCCGACCTTTCCCTGCTTGCGTCTCCGCGTAGCTGCCTGCCTGCGAACCACTGCTTTCACAGTTTCCTGCTGACAAACGCCCCCGCTTTCGCACTACTTCTGTGCCCGCCATCCCGATTCTGCGCTTTTGCCGATATAACGTATACCGAGGCTCTTCCTAATTTGCAGCCAGAAGAGCCTCGCATCTTTCGTCAAATCCGCACCGGAACAGCCGCAGCTTATCTTGCACATACAGTTGATATAGCAGTTTGAAACGTCATGTTATGCCAGATTACTTATGCTGGTTTCCTCCATCCCATAAGCAAGTCCATTTTTTTGCCTGTTTAACATTGTATAATGAGGTCGGCAAAAAAGCAAGTTATTTCCGTTCGAATTTGTTTACTTTTTCATTTTTTTAACTGAATCAGCCCCAA